>Ga0209083_1000638_pt1 | contig 49164 bp, 43 predicted proteins | sample AM7aDNAmetaG_FD_184132 | JGI IMG/M metagenome (GOLD analysis project Ga0209083, IMG submission 184132) | Freshwater microbial communities from Finland to study Microbial Dark Matter (Phase II) - AM7a DNA metaG (SPAdes) (version 3) | ecosystem: Environmental > Aquatic > Freshwater > Lake ...
TCCTGTACAGGAATCACAAACGGCTGGTCACGCTCAATGGGAATGAATTGGTTGCTCATGGCTGAACCTCTGGATACGAGGAATCATCCTAACAGGTTTACACCGGGGAAGTCAGACAGACTCCTAGGATTAGTCCAGGGGTTCATCCATTCGGATTCATCCGCCAAGATGTGCCTAAAAAAGGCCGAGAACGGCGGCTTTGAATTGTCTGTATCCAAGAAGGCTCCGAGTGGCATCAAGATTCTGCCCCCTATTTTATGGAAACTTTTAAAAGCAGGGCTAATTCCAATTCTTCCAGGACTACAATTCAAACTTCCGGGTCAGAGTTTTCATAATGGCGGTTCTTTTCCGATGCAATCCTCTGGCGGCTTCTTGACGACGGAGGCTAATGGCAAGCTGCGTGGATTCAATCGGGTTTATATCGCTGATTCAAGCGCCTTTCCAAGCATTCCGGCGACGACAATTACACTCACCATTATGGCGAACGCTTATCGTGTTGGAGATATCAACGCATGAAAAAATGCCTTGCTCATCGTTCAGCCGAAACATGGAGTGCGGCGACTCGTCGCTGCTTGGCACAAAAGGCGGCGACGAGTCGCCGCACTCCACAAACTCAGTCAATTTAGCTGGTGAACGATGGCCAAAACCAAAAAAAACGTACTGATGACAGGGACAAGCGGGTATCTGGGAAAATTTCTGGCTAGTCATTTACAGCATGAAATTAACGTGATCCCTCTGTTGAATGACCGAGGCTTGCCTTGGCGGCTGGGCGATGCATTGGATTCAGACCAATTGCGGGATGCCGACGCACTATTGCATGCGGCCTGGGATATGAATATCGAAAATTGGGATGAAATTATTCCAATCAATATTCGTGGCTCCAGGGTTCTTGTCAAACAAGCCAAAACCCATGCTGTGCCGGTTGTATTTATCTCGTCAATGAGTGCGTTTACGGGATGCCGGTCTAAATATGGCCGGGCCAAGCTAATTGTAGAAAAGACCGTGGTCAACAACGGTGGGAAAATCATCCGCCCCGGTTTGGTTTGGAGTCAGGGGGAATTAGGCGGGATTCTAGGGAAAATTGCAAAACTAGTCAATTGGTTACCGATCATAGCCATCCCTTCAACGGATACGCAAAAATTGCACATGACAAATCTTAGCAATCTTGGGGATATTATTTTGGATATGATCCAAGGCAACTTGGACATCAATTGCCACCCCGTGTTTGCCGAACTGGAACCCATTACCCTAAAAACCATTGTTAAAACGGTGGCGAGAAAAAAAAATAAGCCAAGCCTAGTGTTTGCGGTCCACCCTAAGTTTTTTATTTGCGCTTTGACCATGGTAAACCGGTTATTGGGTTCCAAAAAAATTAAAATTGATTCGCTGGTCGGACTTCTTCATGCCGTTGAGAAGCCGGAGTTTTGTGGCACTTTCCCTGAATTGCGTTTTTTACAAGATTTTTAATTTTCCGATTTTACGCAGTGCCTTTGCCTCCCCTTTTGAAAAAAGGGTACTGAGGGGGATTTTTAGAACGAGCCACGCAATCACACGCCGCCTTGTTCAGCCATGATTGTCCGTAAACTGGTCAACGCCTGCGGAAAGTCAAAGCTTTCGATCTGCCGCCCCAATGCCGCCAGCCTTTCGTCGCCCAGCGAACTGGCTAACAAGGGCCGAAATTCGCGCCAAATCCCACAGGCATTCATGTCGTCTTGTTCCAACTGCGTTTCCAATTTCGCCAGCAGATGCCTGACCTGCGCCGGATCCACCTCCACTCGCGGTGCGTCCTTAACGTCTAGGCCCATCGCCCGGATTTCCGTGCATACTTCTGCCAGCATTTCGCTTAATGCGGTGATTGTCTCCGCTAATTCACCATCGTCCGCACCGCCACGAATCTTATGCTCAAGATCGGCTGCAAGCTGCCTCACCCCCTGCATACCCAGCATGGCTGCCAGACCCTTGAGCGAGTGGGCAGTGCGTTCCGCTGTGGCACGGTCGCCTGCGGCAAGCGCGGTTTGCAGGTTGGCCGCGTCTGCCCCGTGCCGCTCGGCGAACTTGGCGAGAACCCGGTGATAGGCGGACAGTTTGCCGTTAAAGTACTTAAGTCCGGCATCCGTGTCGATTTGGCGGGTGACGGTCGCCTCCGGTGAATCCCCCTCTCTCCCCAATTCTGTTGACACAGGTTTTTGCCCGTCGTTCCGGCAGGGATCGCCGGAACCTAGGCTCCATGGACGGTGGGGTTTGGGGGCATCCCTGCAATCTGGATTCCGGCGATCCATGCCGGAATGACGGCTTAATTCAACAGTATTGCCCCTCCCCTGTACAGAGTCGGTTAGTGCCGTTGGGCCTTGGTCATCGTTCAGCCCGATGGGTGAGTTTGTGGCGTGCGGCGACTTGTCGCCGCATGGCTCGGAAAGCGGCGACAAGTCGCCGCACTCCACATTGGGTGGGCTGAACGATGACCAAGGCCGTGCCGTTGCAGCCATGCCATTTCCCGGTAGCCAACTCGCCAACGCCGCATACAGCAGTTTGGCATCGACCGGCTTGGCGACATGGCCGTTCATCCCGGCTTCCAAGCAACGTTGACGGTCTTCCGAAAATGCATTGGCCGTCATGGCGATGATCGGGAGGCCCTTATAACGGTCCATTGCCCTGATCTTGCGCGTCGCCTCCAGCCCTCCCATCACTGGCATCTGCATGTCCATCAAAATCAGGTCATAGGCATTGACCCGCAGCTTATCAAGCGCCTCACCACCGTGATTGGCCACGTCAACCACCAACCCAATGCTTACCAGCAATTCCATCGCCACTTCTTGGTTGATTTCGTTGTCTTCCACGAGCAGGATGCGTGCCCCCTTGCGAATGTGGACATCGCCTTCGTTAGCTGTATCAAGTTCCTGGCCAATGCCTTGTTTCAGACGGGCGGTAAACCAGAATGTGCTACCTTGACCAGGCGCACTGATGACACCGGCATCCCCGCCCATCATTTGTGCCAGCCGCTTGGAAATGGATAGCCCCAACCCGGTGCCGCCGTAGATGCGCGTAGTTGAACCCTCCGCTTGTTCAAACGCATCGAAGATTCGCGACTGTTGTTCTTGGCTGATGCCGATGCCCGTGTCCTCCACCTCGAAGCGGAGAAAGACGGTTTCATCCTGTTCGTCCTCCAACAAGGCGCGCAAGTTGATGCTCCCCCGCTCAGTAAACTTGACCGCGTTGCTGAGGTAGTTAAGCAGAATCTGCCCGACGCGCAATGGGTCGCCTTGCAACGGCAACGTCAATAGGCGAGGGGCAGATTCCACGACTAATAGAAGATGCTTGGCTTCGATGCGTTCAACCACCATGCTCATCACATGATCGAGGGTGGCAACCACGTTAAACGGAGTATTATCCAGCGTAAGCCGGTTTGCCTCGATCTTTGACAGGTCCAAGACATCGTTGATGATGCCCAACAGATGCCTGGCTGCATTAGTCACCTTGCCTATCCTTAGCACCTGAACGGGGTCTGCACTATCGCGCTGCAATAAATAGGTCAGACCAAGGATGGCATTCATCGGTGTGCGGATTTCGTGGCTCATGTTGGCGAGGAAAGTACTCTTAGCCAAGCTGGCCGCTTCGGCGTCGGCACGGGCGGATTGCAGTTGCGCTTCGTATTGTTTGCGTTCGGATATATCGCTGTGCGTACCCACCGCACGGAGAGTATTGCCTTGTTCGTCCACTGCAACCCGTTTGGCGCGACTCAGTATCCATTTATAGTAGCCGTCCTTGGTGCGCATGCGGAATTCCATTTCGTAACCGCCATCGGTTTCCAACCGCTGTTTGATTGCGGTCAAAATACGTTCCCTATCATCCGGATGCAACAGATCGACAAAGCGGCTTTGAGCGTCTTCACCAAGCCCGCTCGGTTCAAAACCCAGCATTTTGAAATAGGTGGGGCTACAATAAGCAGTGTTGGTTTTGAGGTTCCAGTCCCACAGACCTTCGCTAGTCGCATCAATGGCAAAACGAAGTCGCTCTTCGGTTTGCGCCAACTCCGCCGTCTTGGCATTCAGTTCGGCGGTGCGCCGTTCCACCCGTACCTCCAGTTCGGCATTGAGTGCGCGTATTTCCCGCTCCGTCCGCTTGCGTTCGGTGATGTCGCGCAGGAAGGCGATCATGGTTTGGGATTTTGCATCAGGCATCGTACTCACCTCAATATCGAGGATGCGGCCGTCCTTGATGCGATGCCGGGTTTCGAAACTCGCCCAACCCTCGCCTATGATATGTGCTATGCGGGCGGAGACATCCTGTTCGGTATGCTCGGTATCCAAGTCGGTAATGCGCATCGATAACAGTTCCTCACGCGAATAACCGCTCATCCTAGTTGCCGCCCCATTGACATCCCTGATTCGTCCCGAGTTTGCGTCCACCAGCCAGAAGGCATCGCTTGTAACATATAACATCCTGGCATAAAGATCCGCAGCCTGTTCCAGTTCTTGCTCAGTGCGTTGACGTTGCTGCTCTCGGACGAGGACATCCAATGTAAAGGAAATATTCGCCGCAGCCTGCTCCAGCAGATTGATCTCTTGGTTGCCAAATACGTCAGGCTGGCGACCATAAAGGGTTAGACACCCGCCGACCAGCCCACCAGAATGGATAGGGAAACTCCCCGAGACGCACCAGCCCGCCTTCTCTGCCGCATGGTGCCAAGGCAAGGTGGACGGATTGCGGGTAAAGTCTTCGCAGATGTAAGTGCGATCCTCCTGAATCGCCGTACCAGTCGGTTCACACCCCTCCGGGCGGTCATCCGCATAAACCAGTATGTTATCCAGATACCCCGTGTCATCGCCAAAAGAGGCTATAGGCACGACCCGCCGGGTCTCTGGATCGACCCTGCCAACCCAAGCCATGGCAAATCCGGCAGTTTCGACCAATATCCGGCAAATCGACTCGTAAACTTGTTCACGGGTCGAAATCCGCAATAGCGCTTGATTTACCAAACCCAGTGCCGCGTAAAGGCGACTGGTGGGTTCGAATTCACGTTCCCTGGTCAGACGGTTATCAATTTCCTTGCGGCTTAGAATCACATAATAAGAACGCCAAAGTACCAATATCAGCCCCGCACCGAACGCAATAAACAGATAGCGCAGCGCAAGTGCATCCCTTTCGGCAACCGCCCCTACGTATAAGGCAAATGCCATAATGACGACAATGACCAGCACCACTGTCAACGGCAGTCTGCGGGAGGATGATAGAAAGCTCATTTGGAAATTCATGGAATAGGCAATTTACCGACCAGTATTGTCCGTAAAATGATCAACGCCTGCGGAAAGTCAAAGCTTTCGATCTGCCGCCCCAATGCCGCCAGCCTTTCGTCGCCCAGCGAACTGGCTAACAAGGGCCGCAATTCGCGCCAAATTGCACAAGCATTCATGTCGTCTTGTTCCAACTGCGTTTCCAATTTCGCCAGCAGATGCCTGACCTGCGCCGGGTGGTCCACCTCCACTCGCGGTGCTTCCTTAACGTCTAGGCCCATCGCCCGGATTTCCGTGCATACTTCCGCCAGCATTTCGTTTAATGCGGTGATTGTCTCCGCTAATTCACCATCGTCCGCACCGCCACGAATCTTATGCTCAAGATCGGCTGCAAGCTGCCTCACCCCCTGCATACCCAGCATGGCTGCCAAACCCTTGAGCGAGTGGGCAGTGCGTTCCGCTGTGGCACGGTCGCCTGCGGCAAGCGCGGTTTGCAGGTTGGCCGCGTCTGCCCCGTGCCGCTCGGCGAACTTGGCGAGAACCCGTTGATAGGCCGATAGTTTGCCGTTAAAGTACTTCAGTCCGGCATCCGTGTCGATTTGGCGGGTGTCGGTCACTTCCGGTGAATCCTCCCCTCTCCCCAATTCTGTTGACACAGGTTTTTGCCCGTCGTTCCGGCAGGGATCGCCGGAACCTAGGCTCCATGGACGGTGGGGTTTGGGGGCATCCCTGCAATCTGGATTCCGGCGATCCATGCCGGAATGACGGCTTAATTCAACAGTATTGCCCCTCCCCTGTACAGAGTCGGTTAGTGCCGTTGGGCCTTGGTCATCGTTCAGCCCGATGGGTGAGTTTGTGGAGTGCGGCGACTTGTCGCCGCATGGCTCGGAAAGCGGCGACAAGTCGCCGCACTCCACATTGGGTGGGCTGAACGATGACCAAGGCCGTGCCGTTGTAGCCCTGCCATTTCCTGGTAGCCAACGAGCCAACGCCGCATACAGCAGTTTGGCCTCGACCGGTTTGGCCACATAACCGTTCATGCCGGCTTCCATGCAACGCTGGCGGTCTTCCGAAAACGCATTGGCCGTCATGGCGAGGATCGGGAGATTCTTGTAACGGTCCATTGCCCTAATCTTGCGCGTCGCTTCCAGCCCGTCCATCACTGGCATCTGCATGTCCATCAAAACCAAGTCGTAAGAACCAACTAGCAGTTTTTCCAGCGCTTCGCCGCCATGGTTGGCGATGTCAACCTTCAGCCCCACGCTTTCCAAAAGATCCCTCGCCACCTCTTGATTGATATCATTGTCTTCCACCAGCAGAATGTTCTGCCCGCCGGTAATGTGGGCACTGACTTCGTCCACTGCCTGTTGCTGCAAAGCCGGCCCGCGTCTCAGCCGGACGGAAAACCAGAAGGTGCTACCCTGACCGGGGACACTGATGACACCGGTGTCGCCGCCCATCAAGCGCGCTAGACGCTTGGAAATGGAAAGCCCCAGCCCAGTGCCGCCGTACTGGCGTGTGGTCGAACTCTGCGCTTGTTCGAACGCATTGAAAATTACCCCCTGATGTTCTTGGCTGATGCCGATGCCGGTGTCCTCCACCTCGAAACGGAGATCGACGGTTTCATCCTGCTTGTCCACCAACAAGACGCGCAAGGTGATACTACCCCGCTCGGTGAATTTAATTGCATTGCTAACGTAATTAATGAGTATTTGGCCGATGCGCAAGGGGTCGCCTTGCAGCGGCAAGGTTTTCAAACGCGAGTCTACCTCTTGAATCAACCGCAATTGCCTGGATTCGATGCGATCTGCCATTAAATTGCGCGTTTGACTGATAATGGCAGCCACGTTGACCGGGCTTTCCTCCAGAGTGATGTGATTAGCCTCGATTTTGGACAGATCGAGCACATCGTTGATGACGCTCAACAAGTGCTTGGCGGCATCGGACACTTTCTCCAACCTTTGCACCTGAGCAGGTTCGGTGATGTCGCGTTGCAGCAAATAGGTCAGGCCGATGATGGCGTTCATCGGCGTGCGGATTTCGTGGCTCATGTTGGCGAGGAAGGTACTCTTAGCCAAGTTGGCGGCTTCGGCGGCGGCGCGGGCGGATAACAATTCCACTTCGGCCAGCTTGCGGTCAGTGATATCGACGCATGAACCGATATAACCAAGAAATTGGCCACGGGCATCAAAACGCGGCCTGCCGGAGTCCAGAAACCAGCGATACTCGCCATCGAAGCGGAGCAAACGATAATCCATTTCAAACGGTTGCCGCTGATCGAAAGCCCCAAAATAGACATCCAAGCACGTCTGAATATCATCTGGATGGATGCCTTCCGCCCATCCGTTCCCAGATTCTTGCTCTAGGGTCTTGCCGGTAAATCGCAGCCAAGTCTTATTGAAATAAGTGCAGAGTTTGTCGGGCCCTGACATCCAAATCAGCATCGGCGACGAATCCGCCATGGAGCGGAACCGGCCCTCGCTTTCCTGCAAGATGGCCTCATGTTGCTTACGCTCTGTAATATCCGTGTGTGTACCCACCAAACGGACCGGATTGCCGAGGTCATCCCGCTCCACAACCTTGCCTCGGCTCATGATCCATTGGTAGGAACCCGCCTTGGACCTCATACGGAATACGATTTCGACAGATTCCCTGGATTTGTCTTTGAGTCCTTTGAGAACCAAGAGCACACCCCACCTATCCTCCGAATGCAATAGATCGTTGAATTGACTAATGGTGTATTCGCCGAATTCATCCGGTTCATAACCGAGCATTCTAAAATAAGCGGGATTGCAGAAAGCCTTGTTGGTGATTAGGTTCAAATCCCAAAGGCCATCCTTGCTCGCCTCCAGTGCAAGGCTGTAGCGTTCCTCGTTGATTTTGATTTTCTCCAATGCCTCTGCAAGTTCCTGTGTGCGTTCTTTGACCAAGTTCACCAACTGGTTGCGATACTCCGATTCCCGTTCAAATAGGGCAGTTTCAGCCGCTACGCGCTCCGTGATGTCGCGTGTCACTCCTTGCATATGGGTCACCTTGCCCTCTGCATCGACAATCAAGGTAGTCACGACTTCGGCCGACACTGTGCCGCCGCCTTTACAGGTCACTATAATTTCACGTGACTTGGTTAGCGCCGCCATGTCCCCGGACATGAAAGCCGCAACACGGGCGGGGATGTCTTCGTTGATTTTCGCCCAGGATTCCGCTGCAACCGTCTGCTGCATCGTTTGTTGCAGCGTTTCTTCCACCGTGTAGCCGCGCAACTTCTCCACCGAGGGGCTGACATAGACGAAACGTTCGCAGGCTAGGTCAAACAGCCAAATCACGTCGCTGCTGTTTTCCGAAAGCAGGCGGTAACGGACTTCACTCTCCCGAAGTTGAGTTTCCGCTTGCTTGCGTTCGGTTATGTCCGACCAGACCACGGAAAGGTATGCCCGCTCTTGTAGGCGGATGGCTTTCAAAAAAACATGGACATTGCGCAAAGACCCGTTTTTATGTCGGTGCAAGGTGTCGAACTGTGCCGAACCCGTCGCCAAAATCTCCCGGTCTAAACGGCGCATCGTTTCTTCATCGAATTCAGCTTGAATATCAGATGGTTGTAAACAGGCGAATTCTTCCCGGCTGTAGCCCAAATCTTGGCAAGCCGCATCGTTAAACTCGACAAATTGGTGACCCACGGGGTCTAGCAGGGCGATTGATTCTGAAGCCTGCGAAACGATAGCCTGGAAAATTTCTTCACGTCTCTTAGCCATTTCTTCATCGGCCCGATGCTTAAAGATGCTTGCCAGCCGGTCGGCCACTGCTTCAAGCAGCCGGCATCCTTCACTGGGACATGGCATCTGCCATTTTTCGGAGAACGAAAAGGCAACGCTGACACTGCCGCGCACTTCGTCGCCGATGATAATCGGCGTAGTTTGCTGGACAACCGAATCGCAGAAATTAGCGCTTGCGTAACATTGACCCTCCCATTCGATGCTGGCTACGGTGAATTCGGGATACAACCAGCCCGACGGCAGCAATTCCGCAACTGCCTGCAAGACCTCAGGGAGTGGTTTTTGCGTATCTAGGGTTGCGCGGTAAATGGCAAGCAAGCAGTCCAATTCCTTGACGCGCTTGTCTAGTGCAATCTGCGTTTTATGCAGTGGGGTGATGTCCCGCGCCACCCCTAGCACACCGATGAGCTTACCGTTCGCATCATGAACCGGCGTTTTGGTGGTTTGGAACAGGCCACGGCGGTTGTCGTGCTTGGAAGTCAACCATTCCTCGTTGGTGACGGGTTTGTCGCTTTGCGCGGCAATGCGGTCGCGCTCGCGGACGAAATCGGCCAAGCCTTGGTCAAGGAAGTCGTAATCTGTCTTGCCGATAATTTCTTCTTCGGTTGCCCCACACAATTTTTCCATGCTTGGATTGCAGAACTGGAAAACCCCGTCCATGTCTTTTAGCCACACCAAGTCGGGTATGGTCCGCAACAGGGTGCGCAGGCGTGTGCGCTCCTGCTCCAACCGCCCGGCATTTAGTTCGGCCTCTTGGCGTAGGAATCGGAAACGGAAAGCATAAAACGCCAATAGCAATAGCAATAGCAAGGAGGAGGTTACTGCAGTGCTACTAAAATCAAAGATATTCATAAAGTCAGATCTAAAGTAACTGATGTTACGCATGACACCAGACGTAGGCCGGAATAAGTCCGCCCCGGCGGGCGTTTCCGGCGAAGTAAGCCGGGCGATGCTCTTGCCGGAAACGCCCGTGAACGGGCTTATTCCGGCCTACTGAGCTAATCTTCCGCCTCCTCCACATCGCGATAGCGATCGGCGAGGGCGCAAAAATCGTCCCGTCGTACCACAAAAGCATCAACCACCTCAGGATCGAAGTGCTTACAGCGAACTTGAAGGATGATTTCCGTCGACTTTTCGATGCTGAATGCCGGTTTGTAGACACGCTTGGATGCCAGTGCATCGAACACATCCGCCAGTGCCATCAGACGTGCAGAAAGCGGAATTTCATCCCCGACCAAGCCATCCGGGTAACCACTACCATCCCATTTTTCGTGGTGATAATGGGCAATATCCATGGCAATGTGCAAAAAATCCAGCCCGACCTGGTCTTCCTCGTCCTGAATTGCCCGCCATATGGCATCAGAGCCGATCTTGGCATGGGTTTTCATGAGTTCCCACTCCTCAGGCGTGTGCTTACCCGGCTTGTATAACGCCCGGTCCGGTATGCCGACTTTACCGATATCATGCAATGGGGCGGCCTTGGTATAGCTTTCGATGGTCTCCGGGGTCAGCAAACTCGAATACTTTGGCAATTTAGCCAACTCATGGGCGAGTATGTTGACATACCCTTGGGTGCGCAGGATATGCCTGCCGGTCTCGTTGTCCCGTGCTTCGGCAAGGCTGGCCAAAGCCCTCATACTGACATTTTGGATCATTTGGTTCTGCCGCAAGCGGCGCTTGACCTCGGCTTCCAGCCAAATATTCTGATCATGCATCCGATCACGCGCATCCTTCAGTTCGAGTTGACCTCGCACACGCATCAGCACAATGGGCGGACGCACAGGTTTGGTGATAAAATCGGCGGCACCGAGTTCTAGCCCGTGAGCTTCATCCTCGGTGGCATCCAGCGCTGTGATAAAGATTACCGGAATCTCATGGGTTTCAGGATTGGCGTGCAAGCGGGTGATGACTTCGTAGCCGTCCATTTCCGGCATCATCACATCCAACAGTATCAGGTCAGGCCGCGGTTCGGTAACCGCCGCTTGCAATGCACGCAACCCCGAGTTGGCAACCCGAACCCGGTAGAAGGGCATGAGTATCTCACCCAACACGGTGAGGTTTTCTGGCGTGTCATCCACCAGCAACAAGGTTTTTTGCGACTTGTCTCCGACTACTAATGGTTGGTCTGCCATTGCACTATCCTCAAAACATGAAAACGAAACAACATTGTTGGGCATGCCCCTTTATATTATTATAGACCCATCACGCTACCAAAACGATAATCAATGGAAAAAAGAACTGGTGAATTGTCTCCAATGTCAACTTGGGGTTTATCTAAAGAAAAAATAACGAGGAACGCATCGCCACTCGTCCTTGCCTCGTCTTTGCTAGGTTTTGCTATTTGGTCGCTCTTGCTGGGACAGGATGCCAACTGGGACCTTAGAAACTATCATTACTACAATGCCTATGCATTTTTTTCAGGTCGTATAGATTATGATATTGCGCCAGGACAAACACAATCTTATTTGAACCCGGCACTTGATTTGCTGCCATTCCTGCTCATCCAACACTTCCCGCCCCGCGTGTTCGGCATTGTCATGGGGGCTTGGCATGGGTTGAACCTTTGGCTACTATTCCTAATTGGCAGGGAACTTCTTGCCCGCATCAGCTTTCCGAAACCCGCTTTGTGGGCGGCAATTTGTGCATTAGTCGGTGTCAGGGGGGCGGCCGCCGCTTCCGAAGTCGGGACGACTTATCATGACCTGACCCTTAGCGTATTCATTCTCGGCGCAGTTTATCTTTATTTGCGGGCATGGCCTAACTTCAAACTAGGCACAACGAGTATTTCGCTGCAATCTTTGGCTGGGTCCGGTTTTTTGTTAGGTCTCGCAACCGGCCTAAAACTAACCTTTGCCCTTTACGCCATTGGAATGGGAATGGCGATAGTGGTAGTCCAAGTTGGCATGCTGAAAAGATTCCGGGGCATTGTCCCATTTGGTTTAGCCGCGCTGGCAGGCCTCCTGTTAGCCGCTGGACCTTGGATGTGGTTTCTTTGGAAGCATTATGGCAATCCGTTGTTTCCATTTTATAATGCTTTTTTTCAATCCCCGTTCTTTCCATCTTTTAATTTATTTGACTCTCGCTTTTTTCCGAAATCGGCTTGGGAGGCAATCAGTTTCCCGTTTAGATTCACCTTGAGAGAGCATGCTGGAAATGAACTCTCTTTTCGCGACTTTAGGGTAGCCGCTTTATTAATAACCACTCTTTTTGCTAGTGGGTATCTTCTTATTTCTTCCTTGGTAAGCCGATACTCAAGCCAAAGGTCAGAGCCTAAGGATCACTCGAAACCTGATCTTTCCTTAGTTTGGCTGCTGATTTTTCTATGGGTCACCTACATCGTATTACTCAAGTTGTTTGGTGTTTACCGCTACTTAATCTGTGTTGAACTGTTATCACCGATTGCGTTGGTTGCGCTTGTTGGAAGCTTGACTAAATCCAGGGTTGCCCAAGCGTCGCTTATGCTATGCCTGCTTTTTTTGGTATTTAATACGAGAGTGCCTGACTGGGGTCGCTCACCTTGGTCAGATGACTTCTTTGGCGTACACCCTCCATCAAGTCAATTGAAGGATAAAGCTGTAGTGCTTGTATCTTCGGACAATCCGCTGGCCTATGTAATCCCATTTTTTCCACCGCCTGTCCGCTTTGTGCGTGTCGATGGAAACTTTCTCAATCCAAACCAAAATACGGCGATGACTGATCGCATCAGATCGGTCATTGCAGACTCAGCGGAAAACTTGTATCTGCTGACTTACAGTTCCGAAGTCAATCACGGCGCGGCAGTGGTCAATCAGTATCTTAAGTATCCCATTGCCACCTTAGGCGATTGCGAACACCTAAACTCTCGAATTGATTCAACGATTGTCCTTTGTCGCTTACCCTTATCTGGAAAATAATACTATGCCCACTTCAACCGATGTTCGAATCGCTGTCATCGTGCCTTGTTTTAACGAAGCCGTGGCAATTGATAAAGTTGTCAAGGATTTTAGAAAGTCCCTGCCACAAGCCACTATCCATGTGTATGACAACAATTCGTCCGATGCAACTAAAGAAATTGCGAAGGCTGCCGGCGCAATCGTAAAAACCGAGCCACTACAAGGAAAGGGGCATGTAGTGAGAAGGATGTTTGCAGATGTGGACGCGGATATTTATGTCCTAGTAGACGGTGACGACACCTATGATGCGTCGATTGCCCCAAGCCTGGTCGAGGAACTGCAAAAAAACCAGTTGGACATGGTCAATGCCGCCCGCCTGTCGTCTAGCAAGGAAAGCTATCGTACCGGCCACCGTTTTGGCAACTGGATGCTGACATCAATGGTTTCGTGGATTTTCGGACAGCGATTTAACGACATGCTTTCTGGATACCGGGTTTTTAGCCGAAGGTATGTAAAGAGTTTTCCAGCCAACGCAAAGGGTTTTGAAATTGAGACCGAGCTGACTGTCCATGCATTGCAACTCCATTTGCCTGTAATCGAAGTCTTGACACCTTACAAGGAACGGCCTGAAGGGTCAACCAGCAAGCTCCGAACTTACAGGGACGGTTTTCACATTTTGGTGATGATTGTGCGGCTCTTGAAATCTGAGCGTCCCTTGCTGTTTTTTACCAGTTTTGCCGTATTATTCGCAATCACTGGCATTGCCCTAGCAACGCCAATTGTTGAAACCTACCTGAACACAGGGCTGGTGCCAAGATTGCCCACGGCTATGTCGATTATTGGATTGGCAATTCTTTCCGCCATCAGCTTTACTTGTGGAGTTATACTAGACAGCGTCACACAAGGGCGACGGGAAATGCGCCGTTTAGCTTATCTCCAACATCCCGCACCATGTGCCGAAAAAATTGATCCACGCCGTTATTGATCCGTAGCCTTTGCATCTATAATTATCAGCCCGCCCGCCAATAGCGGCGAAGCGGGGACCCCATCCAGGAGAGCCAACCATGACCAAACGCCTTACCAAGCAAGAACTGATTGATGAAGTCAAAACTCAGATTGCCGATAAACGCCCCGATATAACCAAAGCCGACGTAGAGGCGCTATCGGATGCACTGTGGGAAACCATCAGAAATGAACTGTCCAACGGCAACGTGGTGCCGATCCCAGGGTTTGGAATCTTCGAGTTGAAGGAAAGCGCCGAGCGGACTGGGCGCAACCCGCAGTCAGGCGAGCCAATCACCATTGCTGCATCCAAATCGGTTCGATTCAAACTGGCAGCACCGTTTAAGGCACAATTGAACGGCGGCTAGAAAGGTCTGTTTGGATAGCCTGAGTTTGACACGCCAAAGAAGGTGGATTATTCCTGTCCGCCTTCTTAACTGATGTTACGCACGGGTGATGTTAAAGCCTGAAAGTTGGCCGAAATAAGCCCACCTTAGTGAGCGTTTCCGGCGAAGTAAGCCCATGCTCACGGTATAAGGTGCAATCCGCAATAAAATATTGCGCCCTTGTCGTCAAATGGAGTGTTTTTGGCGGAAAAACCGGTCAGGCCCGTCACTGTCAACATACCCATTGCCATCTCACCCAACACTTGCGCTTTTACGTTGCGTCGTTGCGTGAGACAAAAAAACCTTTGCCCATTGAATGACATGCCGCATTGCAAGAAAGGCAAAAGAATGTTTCACGCAACGACGCAACGTTAAGAGCAAAGCAAATTCTACTAGCTCGGCCATAAATTGAAGCTTGCCATCACCTTCGACAAGCTCCAAGTAGCTTGGACGCTGGATGTATTCGGAGTATCCTTGTCGCTACGGTTTACGCCTAATGGGAATTGCTGAGTACCAACGCTCGTAACTTCAGTTATTTATAATCCCAACTTGTCGAAAAATGTCTTCACCCCGTCCAACCAGCCTTGATGCTGAGGACTGTGTGTATCTTCAGCACCGACCAGTGACTCGTCCAGTTTTTTGATCAGTTCAATCTGTTCGCGGGTAAGGTTGACCGGAGTTTCGATATGCACTTTGCAAATCAAATCACCCACAGGTCCTCCGCGCACAGGCTTGACACCCTTGCCGCGCATGCGGAAAAGTTTGCCGGTCTGTGTTTCTGCTGGAATTTTTAACGCCACCTTGCCGTCTAGAGTGGGGACTTCCAATTCACCTCCCAAGCAGGCCACAGGGAAACTAATAGGCACTTCGGAATAAAGGTTAGCACCGTCACGGGTGAATATTGCATGTTCCTTGACGTTGACCTGTACATACAAGTCGCCCGGTGGGCCACCTGCATCGCCTGCCTCGCCCTCCCCCCCCAAGCGGATGCGGTCGCCCGTGTCCACGCCGGGAGGAATCTTGACCGAAAGGGTTTTTGTTTCCTGCACCCGGCCCTGGCCGCGGCAAGTCCCGCAGGGGTCTTTGATTTGCTGGCCCGTGCCCCGACAAGCCGGGCATGTTTGCTGCACGGCAAAAAACCCCTGCTGCATGCGTACCGCACCATGGCCTTGGCAGGTCGAACACGTCACTGGGCTGGTGCCTTTCTTCGCGCCGCTGCCACCGCAGCTAACGCAAGAAACGTAAGTTGGCACCCGAATTTTGACATCGGTGCCCGCCACTGCCTCTTCCAAGGTCAAATCAAGGTTGTAACGAAGGTCCGCCCCGCGCTGCGCACGGCTGCGCCCACCGCCACCGCCGCGCCTGCCCCCGGCACCGAAAATATCGCCGAAAATATCGCCGAAAATATCGCCGAAATCGGCATGTTGCCCACCGCCCATGGAGGGGTCAACCCCGGCGTGTCCAAACTGGTCATAAGCTGAGCGTTTCTTGGGGTCGGACAGAATTTCATAGGCCTCCTTGACCTTTTTAAATTTCTCTTCAGCTTCGGGATTGCCAGTGTTACGGTCAGGGTGGTACTTCATCGCCAAGCGACGAAAGCTCTTCTTGATTTCATCGTCGCTGGCATTGCGAGGGACACTTAATAGTTCGTAATAATCTTCTTTGGCCATAATGCATCTAGCCGCAGGCTTGCGCTAGCGGCTTCGGTTTAGGGGTTAATGTTCATGCCATTGCTGGCGATTTTTATCAGCGATTGTCTATGCTAAATTGGCGAAGCAATTCCAAGGCAATTCCCGGTTTGGCGCGAATTGCTTCGTCATTGGCGTGAAACTTAAAAAAAGGCGCATAATTCGGAAACTCGCGCAGATAGTTCTCGCTGAGATGTTGGTAACCCATGCTCCACTGCGAGAAATGCCGATCTGCAATCGGCTCACTTATTAGGCGGATAATATCATAGTGACGGGGATCGGCACAGATTCGGGTAAAGGTCTCCCCCACGGCTTCTGCTTCTCCTTCCAAAACCTGTAAAAAATTGCCATTGGCATACAGCAACATGCCGGTGATGGCATTTTCCTTATTATGGCGGATACTTGATTCCAAAACCTTACCGATTTCGTGTTCCAGTTTTATATCGCTTAATGAACTGACATAAATAAGTTGAATTAATGCCATCGAATGACTCCGCTTAGGTTAATGTTATTTTATCGTTCCCACGTTCTGCGCTGCCATTAAGTTAAGCCAAATTGTGGGAGCCACGTATTGCGCCGGATGTTTAGACCATCCACATACGGCGCAATACGCGGCAAGCTGCTATTGCGCCTTTACGGCCTTGGCCTATTTTCTTTTGTTATTCTCATCAAAAACCGCAAAGCCTCATTAACAGATGAAGCATCTGGAAAAACCTCAGCCACATCGGGTTCTAAACGGACAACAGGTCCAAAAGCCATACGTCCAGAACCGATCTTTCGTACTCTCAAAGAGTTAAGATCATATTCCGGCCTTAGTTCATCATTATCATTTTCAGGCTTGCTCATAGGCTTTTCTCTCATCCCAATCAAAATTCAAAGTCGCTCCCTCTCAACTTACTAACTGATGTTACGCAGATGTGTAACCCCGTAGCCCGGATGGAGCCGCTTGCGGCGTAATCCGGGGGATACGGTACAATCAGAGATACCGCCCGAACCCGGATTACGCCCGGGGGGCTCCATCCGGGCTACAACACTGGGATTCAACGGCACGATGCGTAACATCACTTACTAATTACACTTTACCGCGTTAAAGCAATTCCAACCGCCGTTCTATGCGCTCAATACGTACATTCAATTTATCCAGCGTAACCTGTGTTGCCGTGCATCCGTTTCTTCGCCCAAAGCAACCTCCCTATGAACAAGATTCATGACGCTCTCCAAGCCGGACATCCTCTGTTTTAGATCACCCACATCGTCGGCAATTTGATCGACCCGGCCCCGTATATGCCGGAGGTGTTCAAGAACCAAATTTTCTACATTTTCGTTCATAGTTTGTTACCGTGCCAAGTTTTTCCGTTTAAGTGCCTGTCGCTCCAATTCTTGTGCGATTGTTGCAACTTCCGTTAAGCTTTTATCCGTCCACAGACCATGCCGCCATTCGGTATAGTCAAATCCCTGTCTTTCCCTAGATAGCAGCATCAGAAAACGTTCGGCATCTACCGAGCCAAGTTTATCGAACAGAGCAGAATAGCCCTCCGATTTGATAACCACGTCATTTTTCATATTCAACATACTCTATGTAATCGGTGATGAAATGGACAGGGTTGATAACTCGCATTTCACCAATCAGGCCAGTTCTCCGAATCAACTTCTTATCAGTCGTTATCATGAAATACAATCAGCTTGCACGGCACAAGCGACATGCAAGGCATCCTTAGCATCGACTCCATTCTGCTCCATCAAGTTAGCCGCATAGATTTCTATTTCATGGCTATACTGAACATAATTCGCTGACAAATCCATCCAATCGGCTATTTTGTTGCGAATGTCGCAATCGGGATTAGCTTCATTTTCAGCTGTCAAAATAAACGACCAGACCAGTTCGACATCATGGTTTTTTACCTGCTCCTGAATATTCAACTTAGCTTGGGTTTCCAAAATAGACCGGCAAACTCGATTGATCTTGATAAGGCCGGTTAAAACAACAGTTGTCAAGATACAAACGCAATAGTTTCATCCGTCAAAACTCCTTCCAATGAGTGGGAACGAGATATAGTTTACGCTGCTTTTCTAGCTTGCGCGGCTGGTTGCGGCACAGACTCACCCGATGCAAGGCATGCCTCCAACCAAGCTTCTTGGGCATCTATTATTTCACGCGCGGCTTCTTCCAAGGTATCGCCGTAAGCCGAACAACCGGGCAAATCCGGCACGATTGCGATATAACCGGAATCCTCATTTGACCAAAATATTTCAACAAGATATTTATTCATATTTCAGTCTCATACTTTTTCAGCATCGCTAACAATTGCAGTGCTTGGTAATGGGGAATCATACCGCTTCGATTTTGGAAATTTAGTTGCACTATCTCACCTTTGCGCTTGAATACCCTATGTGAACCTTTGCCACCTTGGTGAACAAAACCCAAAAGCAACGCCAACTTACACGCATCGTCAAAGCGCACAGATTTTGGATTGTCGCGTATGCCCTCGATTAGTTTATCTTGCTTTCCCACAGCACCTACCTAAAACCCCTTTGATCGTTCCCACGCTCCTGCGCTGGCCGTTATACACAAGTCCGTCCGAGTCGAAATATTCCGTGGAATACGGGTTATACCATCGTTACTGGAAAAAGAAGTCTCACGCAAAGCTCGCAAAGGCGCAAAGAAGAGCGATTTTCTTTGCGCCTTTGCGTCTTTGCGTGAAACTTGCTCTTTGAAATTGTCGAACATTCATGTGTTCTGACAAGTATCGCCACACTTGTGTAGGCCTTGGTCATCGTTCAGCCCACTAAATTATCGTTCCCGCGCTCCTGCGTGGGAATGCAGCCTTTACCGCTCCTGCGGTTCGAGACCGACGCTGGAGCGTCGCCGGAGGCATTCCCACACTGGAGCGTGGGAACGATCAAATGCCGTAGGATGTGCCGACGAAGGAGGCGCATCGTTCGCGATTGAAGCACTTCGTTCCTCAGCACATCCTGGCTACAGCAACTCCAAACGCCGTTCTATGCGTTCAATCCGGACATTCAGTTTATCCAGCGTGACCTGTTGTGCCGCGCATCCGTTTCATCGCCCAAAGCAACCTCCCTACGAACAAGATTCATGGCGCTCTCCAAGCCGGACATCCTTTGTTTCAGATCGCCAACATCGTCGGCAATTTGATCGACCCGGCCCCGTATATGCCGGAGGTGTTCAAGAACCAAATTTTCTACATTTTCGTTCATGGTTTGTTACCGTGCCAAATGTTAAAATACATTAATTATCGTTCCCGCGCTCCTGCGTGGGGATGCAGCCTTTACCGCTCCTGCGGTTCGATTCCGACGCTGGAGCGTCGCCGGAGGCATTCCCACGCAGAGCGTGGGAACGATCAAATGATAACGGCCAAACCCCAACATACGGCGGAACCGTCCATGGTTCCGCCTTACGGCCTTATTCCCAACCTTTCAACTCCTTATCAGAAGCTTCTCTAATCAATTCAATTTGGTTTAAATTGAACCAGCCATCTTCTTCTTTAATATCCCAAATAGAATTCGGCTTAACAAGCTTACGAAACTTGATCCAACAAGTAGATGCATCTATTTTTATAATTGGTAAAAGGGGAATCCATGCGCTAACATATATCTACCTCCTTCTTTAAGAAACCCCGGTATTTCGCAGGTGCTCGCTACGTTCGTTGTCGCTATTAACAAACCACCCGATAGCAACATCAACCTAATAAATGATTTTATTAAACTCATAGCTGGATTCATTTTTTCTTACCTATGAATATATGCAACATGTAGGAGCGGGCCATGCCCGCGATAAATAACCCACTATGCAGAATCGGCTCAATCAATCGCGGGCATGGCCCGCACCTACAACCTAAACAAAGTAATTTTGTGATATTAAAAACGCTGCATCAATTAATCCTCACCGTTTTAAAAACCAAAAAACCAACGGGCAAACCCTCAAGTTTGCCCGTCTTTTGTCTAAAAAAATAAGCGCCAGCTTATTTTTTTATTTTTTATCATCCTTCACTTCCTCAAACTCCGCATCCACAACATCCTCGGGGCTTTTGCCGCTGTCGGAGGAACCGGACGAATGAGCGTGTTCGGCTCCAGCATCCGGGCCACCCGCGCCGGGGGCTTGCTGGGCGTAGATGCGTTCAGCCAGCTTGCCGGCCAGTTCGGTCAGTGCTTCGGTCTTCTTGTCGATGGCTTCCTTGTCTTCGCCGTTGATGACTTTCTTCAATTCCTCAATGGCCGCTTCGATCTTGGACTTTTCGTCTGCTTCCACCTTGTCGCCAAGTTCGTGCAAGGTTTTGTGGGTGGTGTGGATGACCGAATCCCCATGGTTGCGGGCAGTAATCAACTCATGAATCTTCTTGTCTTCCTCGGCATGCAACTCGGCTTCACGGATCATGCGCTTGACCTCATCGTCTGACAAGCCGCTGGAGGCTTTGATGATGATCTTGTTTTCCTTGCCGGTGGCCTTGTCCTTCGCACCGACATGCAGGATGCCGTTGGCATCAATGTCAAAGGTAACCTCGATTTGCGGAATGCCACGCGGGGCCAGCGGGATATCGGTCAGGTCGAAGCGGCCAAGGGACTTGTTGTCCCGCGCCATTTCGCGCTCGCCTTGGAGGACGTGGACCGTCACCGCCTGCTGGCTGTCTTCGGCGGTGGAGAACACTTGCGAGGTCTTGGTCGGGATGGTGGTGTTCTTTTCGATTAACTTGGTCATGATGCCGCCCAAGGTCTCTATCCCTAAGGACAGAGGCGTCACGTCGAGCAGCAACACGTCTTTGACCTGTCCACCCAACACACCGGCCTGGATGGCAGCACCGACGGCCACGGCTTCGTCCGGGTTCACATCTTTGCGCGGTTCCTTGCCAAAAATGTTCTTGACGTATTCCTGCACCTTGGGCATGCGGGTCTGGCCGCCGACCAAGATCACCTCGTCGATTTCCGATGCCTTGAGGCCAGAATCTTTCAGTGCGGTGAGGCACGGCCCTTTGGTGCGGTCGATTAAATCTTCAACCAAGGATTCCAGCTTGGTGCGGGTCATCTTCAAGTTAAGATGCTTGGGGCCGGACGCATCCGCAGTGATGTAGGGCAGATTGATGTCGTACTGTTGGCTGGACGACAATTCGATCTTGGCCTTTTCCGCTTCTTCCTTCAGGCGCTGCAAAGCCAGGGAATCATTGTGCAGGTCGATGCCGCTGGACTTTTTGAACTCTTCCGCCAGATAGTCGATGATGCGCAGGTCGAAATCTTCGCCGCCGAGGAACGTGTCGCCATTGGTGGACAATACCTCGAACTGGTGTTCGCCATCGACTTCAGCTATTTCGATGATGGAAATGTCGAAAGTTCCGCCACCCAAATCGTACACGGCAATTTTCTGATCGCCGCGCTTCTTGTCCATGCCGTAGGCCAAAGCCGCCGCCGTCGGCTCGTTGATGATGCGTTTGACTTCGAGGCCGGCGATGCGCCCTGCGTCCTTGGTAGCCTGCCTCTGGGAGTCGTTAAAATAAGCCGGTACGGTGATTACCGCTTCAGTGACTTCTTCGCCTAGGAACGCCTCAGCGTCCTTCTTGAGCTTCATCAACACGCGGGCGGACACTTCCGGCGGTGCCATCTTCTTGCCATGCACGTCGATCCAGGCATCGCCATTGTCGGCCTCAGTGATCTTGTAGGGCACCATCTTGATGTCTTTCTGCACCACATCATCCTTAAAGCGGCGGCCAATCAAGCGCTTGACCGCGAACAAGGTGTTATGGGGGTTGGTGACGGCCTGCCGTTTGGCGGACTGGCCCACCAAGACTTCGTTGTCGCTGGTGAAAGCAATGATGGAAGGCGTGGTGCGAGCGCCTTCGCTGTTTTCTATCACTCTCGCGCTGCCGCCTTCGAGAATGGCAACGCAGGAATTAGTGGTACCGAGGTCTATGCCTATGATTCTGGCCATGGAGTTCTCCAAATAAGTGGAATTCGTGTTGTGTAGGGTAAATATTGCTTACTGTTGATTGTTATGGGGCCGGTGCTTTACCGTTTCAAGGCTTTTGCTTGGCAATGACAACCATGGCCGGCCGCAATAGGCGATCATTGATCGTGTAGCCTTTTTGGAACACTTTAACCACAGTGTTTGGCTCCGCTTCATCGCTCTCCACCATGGTCATCGCCTGGTGCAACGTGGGGTCGAACTTGGCCCCCAAGGCTTCGATAGGCTGCACGTTGAATTTTTCCAATACCGCCAGAAATTGCCTGAGCGTCAGCTCGCTGCCTTCGCGGAGCTTGGACACATCAGGGGAGTCACCGGCAGCAGCCTGAATGCCTAATTCAAGACTGTCCAGCACCACAAGCATCTCGCGGGCAAACTTTTCCACGGCGTATTTGCGCACATCCCCGATTTCCTTCTCGGTACGCCTGCGCAAATTCTCCATTTCCGCCAAGGTACGCAGGGATTGGTCCCGGTATTCCTCAGCTTTGAGGAATGCGCCCGCCAATTGGGCGGACAAATTTTCCGGGGGTCGTTGGTCTTCGGGGGCTGCATCCAACCATTGCAGTTCTTCCTCGTCATCGGCTTCCAGCACATTTTCATCTGCCAAAAGCAATTCCGGCTCGGTTTCTATAACCGGATCCAAACTTTGGTCTTCTTGCAAAGACTGATCTTCGCTCATTGTTTGTTAACTCCTACTTCGACTGGACACACCGGGTGCGATTAAAAGCGCACACGAACTCGGCAATACTTGAGGTACGCTGGAATGCAAGGCTTGGCTTGCTTGCACACCATCGCATAAGCAAGCCTTGCACTTCCGCATCACTCTTTAAATCGCACCCGACTGGGCCCACCCTTTGGCATAACGCCTGAAAGGGTGGAAATAATGTTGATAAATACGGGTATTAAGATGGGGACAATGATTTGTGATTCAAGGCTGCACCCAATAATTTTGCCGTCAAATCGACCAGCGGGATGATGCGCCCGTATTTCATGCGGGTGGGACCGATAACACCAAGGACACCGACATTATGGTCGTCAATGGCATAAGATGAAGTGACTAGGCTGCATTGCTCCAGAGCCAAATAACCGGATTCTTCGCCGATAAAAATCTTGACTCCCGAGCTTTCCAAGCATCGGTCCAGCAAATGCACTAGGTCTTCCTTCTGGCGAAAAGCCAAAAACAGGTTGCGAAGTCGCTCCATGCTGGCCCATTCGTCAAAATCCAACAGGTTAATTTCCCCCGTCAGCACAAAATCTTTCTTTTGCCGTTGTCCGCTGCCTTGAAATGCCAAATCGGCGATTTCCGCCGACTTAATCGCTTCATCGTTCATTTGCTCGCGGGTTTGTTGAAGCTCAAGCATTAGGCTTTCCCGGATGGTGACTAAATCCTTGCCCGCATAAACCGCATTCAGGTAATTGGCAGCAGAAGTCAGTTCGGACGCGCTGAAGCTTCGCGAGGGGTGTATGATACGGTTCTGGACTTCCTGCTCGTTGGTGACCAAGATTACCAGTATGCGTTGATCGGAGAGGGATAAAAACTCGATCATGCGAAAAGTGACCGACTCGCGGTGCGGCAAAGTAACCAACCCCGCCATGTGAGTCATGTCGGAAAGCAGCCTGGAGGCGGTTTGCAAAATTTCCCCAGCATCGTCCAGAGGCTCCAGGCCAAGCTGAAATTGACGGATGACTTCCTGTTGCAGAGGCTTGACTGTCAACAGTGAATCAATAAAAAACCGATAACCGCTGGCGGTGGGCATGCGCCCGGCTGATGTGTGGGGGGCCGTAATCAGCCCCAACTCCTCTAGGTCGGCCATGACATTGCGGATTGTAGCCGGACTCAGACTCAACCCGGCTTCACGCGATAACGCCCTGGAGCCAACCGGTTGGCCGTCACTAATATATCGCTCCACCAGCACCTTCAGCAGGTGCTGGGCACGTTCGTTCAACCCGGAAAATTTAAAGGTTTGGTTCATTACAGCATTGGCACTCTAATAACTAGAGTGCCAAAATTAGCAACCGCTGGATAAAGTGTCAAGAAGTACATAGTATAATCGTCAAAGATCGTAATCTGAATGTACGGCAAGCGTTCACTCCCCCTGCATTTTCCTAGGAACCCGGCCATTTTGGCCACCGTTGACTTCGGGCGAGACACCCGCGCTCCTAGGGGAGCAAACGGTTATAATGCGCAGGCGTTGATCGCCATTAATCAAAAATCCACAACGAGGAGCCAATCATGCAAGGCGAAAACAAAGTCATCGACCACCTAAATCGGATATTGGGCAACGAGTTGATTGGGATCAACCAATATTTTCTTCACGCCCGTATGTTCAAAAACTGGGGGTTCAACAAGCTCAACGAAAAAGTCTACAAAGAATCCATCGACGAAATGAAACATGCCGATTGGCTGATAGAGCGCATTCTTTTTCTTGAGGGACTGCCTAACTTGCAAGACTTGGGCCGGCTTCGCATCGGGGAAAATCCGCTAGAAATGCTGCAAAGCGACCTGCAACTTGAACTACAGGCATTGCCCCCATTGCGGGAAGCCATCGCCTACTGCGAAAAAGCCTCCGACTTTGTCACCCGTGATCTGTTGCAAACCATCTTAGGCAGCGAGGAAGAGCATGTCGATTGGCTGGAAACCCAACTCGACCTGATCGAAAGCATTGGCCTGCAAAATTATTTGCAGTCACAGATATAGATTTCGTATAACCTGTCTGATGTTACGCAGTATCTGTCTGTCTGTAAACAGCGTGGCTTATGTCGGTAAATTGATGAAGCCAGACAAATACGTTGCCGTGGGAGCGGTTTTTAACCGCGACTTTCGGCATCTGTCGCGGTTAAAAACCGCTCCCACGGTTGCGATATGAGCCAACAGCCTCGCGTACTCAGCATTGTAGCCCGGATGGAGCCGCTTGCGGCGCAATCCGGGTTTGTGGTCACGTTCTCCCTGATTTTCGCTCGCCAAGCGGCTCCATCAGGGCTACGGCCTTCGCGTTTGCGTAACGTCAGATAATAATATGGACACCCGTTTTCAGCGAATCGCCCTGATCGGCAAAACCGACTCCGAACAAATCGGCCAAACATTGCCCAAGCTTTACGGGCATCTGCTGTCTTGCGGGCTGGAGGTTGTGGTGGAACAAAACAGTGCCCACTTTGTTGATGGATCGGCTAAAACCTTTGCTTTGTGCGAATTGGGGCGGCATTGTGACTTGGCCATCATCATAGGCGGTGATGGCACTCTGCTGACCGCAGCCCGCTTGCTGGCCGGTCATGGCATCCCGTTGATCGGGGTAAATTTGGGTAGATTGGGGTTTCTGGTCGATATCAGCCCCCAAGCCGCTTTAACCAGTCTGGATGAAATCCTAGAAGGTCGTTTTCGCGAAGAGCAACGCCAACTGCTCGAAGCCAAAATCCTTCGAGGCAGCGAAACCATTGCCGTACAGTCCGCAGTCAACGATGTGGTGATACATAGCTGGATATCCACTAGCATGATCGAAATCGTCACCTACATTGACGGAATCTATCTTAACTGCCAGCGTTCCGACGGGCTAATTGTATCGACACCTACAGGATCAACGGCGTATGCCTTATCCGGCGGAGGACCGATTCTTTTCCCTACTCTCAAGGTGATGGAACTGGTGCCAATCAACCCCCATTCGCTGACTAACCGGCCTATCGTCATCTCGGACGATAGCGTGGTGGAGATAGTCTTCTGCAAGAGCAGGGATTTTCGGGCAAGGCTGGCTTGCGACAATGTATCCCTTCCCGATCTCGAAATCGGCGATAAGATTCGTGTCAGCAAGGCAGCCCACCCTTTTCGCATCCTCCATCCTCTGAACCATGATTTTTTTGAAATCCTTCGTGAAAAACTCAACTGGAGTGTGGGTTACACTATCTGACCATGCTGTGCAATCTAAACATCAAAGACTTGGCCGTTGTCGAATCGCTTTCCTTAGAACTGGCGCTCGGGTTGACCGTACTGACCGGAGAAACAGGGGCGGGCAAGTCCATTCTACTCACCGCGTTGGGACTGGCGCTTGGGGAGCGCGCCGACTCTGGCCTTATCCGCCCTGGGGCAAGCCGCGCAGAAATCAACTTGGAGTTTTCCGTGGCCGATGCCCGCGATGCCCGTCTGTGGCTGGAAGAAAACGAACTTTCAGATGACGAGGAAGTTTGCCTGATTCGCCGCGTCGTAAGCCAAGACGGGCGCTCACGGGCATTCATTAATAACCGCCCCGCCACCTTACAATCCTTACAGGAATTGGCATCCATGCTAGTTGAAATCCACGGCCAACATGCCCATTTGCGCTTGTTGGACGGTGACGAACAACGCAGGCTACTGGACGAGTCGGCGGGCAATAAAACACTATTGGAAAAGCTTGCTGGGATTTTCCGGCATTGGCGGTCTGTGCGTGACGAACTCGACGCAAATAGCAAAACAATCGAAAGGGGGACGGCCCGCGAGGAATTGCTGCGTTATCAAATCGAGGAAATGGAACAGCACGGGGTGGAAGCCTTGGACTATGATTTGCTTTCGGAGGAACAGACCCTGCAAGCGAACATGGAAAAAATACTAGCTGCTGGCCAAACGCAATTAGAACAGCTTTACGACGATGAAAAATGTTCTGTGAACGCCCTTCTCGCCCAAGCAATCCACGCCATGGCCGACATCGGGCACATCGCCCCTGACTTTAGTGAAATCGAAACGCTGCTAACCGAGGCGCAGATACAGGTAAAAGAAGCCGTAGGGGAGTTGCGTCGGCGCATGGAAAAAATGGAGGCCGACCCAAAGCGTTTGGCTTGGGTGGACGAAAAGCTGGGCGAACTTCACCGGCTAGCCCGCAAACACCATGTCGCTCCCCGCGACTTACGCCAACACGTCGAAAATCTCCGCACAGAACTCGGCAGTATCGAACTGGGCACTGAAAAAAACGCACAATTACGGCAAGAAATGGAAAAACTGGAGCGTGAATACCGGGAACTTGCCGTACAGTTATCCAAAAGCCGTCTTGAAGGCGGACGCAAATTGGAGGCACAAATCTCCTCAGTGATTCGAGAGCTTGGTATGCCGCAGGGTCAGTTCATAATAGAAACAACCCCCGCACAAAGTAATCTGCCTACACTTTTCGGTAACGACAGAATCGAATTTCTGGTCAGCGCGAACCCAGGGCTTCCGCCCCGCCCCTTGGGCAAGGTGGCCTCGGGCGGGGAACTTTCCCGCATCAGCCTAGCAATCCAGGTCGCTGCAACCGATGCCAAAACCACGCCGACCCTCGTCTTTGATGAGGTGGACAGCGGCATAGGTGGCGGGGTAGCCGAAATCGTGGGACAGAAACTTCGCCTATTAGGAAAAGACCGCCAGATATTCTGCGTCACCCACCTGCACCAAGTCGCGGCACTTGGGCATCAGCATCTTCTGGTTGAAAAAACCATTGACAAGACAAGTACAAAGACCCAAGTGCGAAAACTTGCGCCCAATCAGCGCAAGCATGAAATAGCCCGCATGTTGGGAGGGGTCCGCATCACAGAGCAGACTTTGGCACACGCGGAAGAAATGCTTGCGGCTTCGGGAAGCAGCCTTGACATCTGATTCCAATTGAATTTCTAACCAACTTTTGAGTGGGATCGTGAAATAATTTGCCACCAAAATAATCTCTTCGGTGACATTCAAAGGCATTTTGTGACAAAATCCTCCTTTTTATGTGGAGCATCATCAATGCGAGCGATCCTTCTGGGCGGTCCCGGTTCAGGAAAAGGCACCCAAGCCCGGTTCATCACGGAAAAATTCTGTATTCCGCAAATATCCACTGGCGACATGCTTCGAGCCGCCGTTAGGGAAGGGACGCCTCTGGGTGTGGAGGCAAAAAAGATCATGGATGCCGGTCAGCTTGTTTCTGACCAAATTATGCTTGGGCTTATCAAAGAACGCATCGTTTTTGATGATTGCAAGAACGGCTTTCTGCTCGACGGCTTTCCGAGAACCATCGCCCAAGCGGATGGTCTAGCTGAAATGGGCATCAACATTGACCATGTCATTGAGCTTACTGTGGATGATGAAGAGATTGTCAGGCGACTGAGCGGGCGTCGCACACACCTAGGTTCCGGGCGAACCTACCATATCGAATTCAACCCGCCGCTACGGGACAATCTCGACGATGAAACGGGCGAACCTTTGGTGCAACGCAAAGATGATAGTGAAGAAACAGTGCGCAACAGACTGGCTGTCTACCATGAACAAACCAAACCCTTGGTGGGATATTATCGGAAAAAGGCACAGGAGCGTTTGCTAATATACTCTGCCATCGAAGGCGTTGGCAAAGTCCAGGAGATCACTGTCAAAGTTCTCGCGGCATTATCATGAACTAAATGTATTTTTGGATCAGTAGGTAGGAATGTGAGCATTAAGCCCCTATACTCTATCTCACATTTTTGATTTTATGTTTTTTGTTTTTTTGCCGTATTTGAACGGCCCAAGATCGGATGGCCCCCATGACCGGTATTACTTTATATGACAAACTTTGGAACGAGCATCTGGTTTGCGTCGAACCGGACGGCTCCGCCCTCATTTACATTGACCGCCAACTCGTGCATGAGGTCACTTCGCCGCAGGCATTCGAGGGACTCAGGCTTGCAGGTCGAAAACCTTGGCGAATTAGCGCCAATCTTGCCGTGGTGGATCACAACGTGCCGACCACTGATCGCGAACTAGGCATAGCTGACTCGGTCTCACGCTTGCAGGTGGAAACCTTGGACAGCAACTGTGCCGAATTTGGCATCACCGAATTTGGCATCACCGACCCACGGCAAGGAATTGTTCATGTCATCGGACCTGAACAAGGGGCGATCCTGCCTGGAATGACGGTCGTCTGTGGCGACTCGCACACATCGACCCATGGTGCGTTTGGCGCCTTGGCCTTCGGCATTGGCACGTCAGAAGTCGAACATGTGCTGGCTACGCAATGCCTGGTGCAACGCAAAGCCAAAAACATGCTGATTCTGGTGGATGGGCAAACCGAACAGAAAGTCACCGCCAAAGATATTGCCCTCGCCATCATCGGAAAAATCGGCACTGCGGGGGGTACCGGCTTCTCCATCGAATTCGGCGGGGATGCTGTTCGGGCACTGTCCATGGAAGCCCGAATGACGCTTTGCAACATGGCAATCGAAGGCGGAGCCCGCGCAGGATTGGTGGGCGTTGACGAAACCACTATTGACTATGTCAGAGGCCGCCCCTTCGCACCACAAGGAAGCGACTTCGACAAAGCCGCCGCTATTTGGAGGGAGTTGCGTAGCGATGCCGATGCGGCCTTTGACGTAGTGATCGAAATTGATGCCGCGACTATCAAACCCCAAGTGACTTGGGGTACATCGCCGGAAATGACATTACCGGTCAATGCCTTAGTACCCGATCCTGAGCAAGAACTAGACCCAGTGAAAAAGGAAAGTATGATTCGGGCCCTCCAATACATGGACCTGAAACCCGGCACCCACATTACAGACATTAGGATCGACAAGGTCTTTGTAGGTTCCTGCACCAATGGCCGCATTGAAGATTTGAGGGCCGCCGCTGAAGTTGTCCGGGGGAAGAAGAAAGCCGCCAGCGTCAAACAGGTGCTTGTCGTGCCAGGCTCTGGCTTGGTCAAAAACCAAGCCGAGGAGGAAGGGCTAGATCGGATTTTCAAAGACGCTGGGTTTGAATGGCGCGACCCCGGCTGTTCAATGTGTCTGGCGATGAACGCCGACCGCCTGGAACCCGGAGAGCGTTGCGCATCCACATCGAACCGTAATTTCGAGGGTCGCCAAGGTTACGGTGGCCGTACTCATTTAGTAAGCCCGGCCATGGCAGCAGCCGCAGCCATCTATGGTCATTTTGTCGATATCAGCGGGATGGCCGAAAAAACCCCAAGGGTACCAACCAATCCCGCATCAGCCAACGTCCATGGCAACAAACCAAAGTTGCATCGCAAAGCCAAGCCTACCGTTGCTACCGCCGCGAAGGCAAAATCGGTTGCCAAACCGAAGGAACAAACCGGCCAGCAGGGAAAGCCAAGGGCTACAGGCAAAACGCAGGCCACCACACCCCAACCGGAAAAAGGGAGGAAATAAAGTTGAAACCGTTTAGAAAAATCAATTCGCGCGTTGTTCCCCTAGACAGGCCAAACGTCGATACCGATGCAATCATCCCCAAGCAATTCCTCAAGTCCATCAGGCGGACTGGATTTGGGCCGTTTTTGTTCGACGAGTGGCGCTACCTGGACCATGGCGAGCCGGATATGGATTGCAGCAATCGCCCTCTGAATCACGATTTCATACTCAACCAACCGGTCTACCGCAACGCGGAAATCTTGTTGACTAGGAAGAATTTTGGTTGCGGGTCATCCCGTGAACATGCTCCATGGGCTTTATCCGATTATGGGTTTCGGGCCATCATCGCCCCTAGTTTTGCGGATATTTTCTATAACAATTGCTTTAAAAATGGACTTTTGCCCATCATTCTTGCCAGCGAGACCGTTGATCGCCTGTTCAACGAGTGCAACACCGGATACACCTTGACTGTTGACTTAGTCGAACAAACCATCGTCACACATTTCGGCGAAACCATTCATTTTGACATTGACCCTGCAAGAAAACACCGTTTATTGAATGGCTTGGACGATATTGCCCTGACCCTGCGGCACGCCGAAGCCATTAAAGCCTACGAAGCCAAACGCGCCGTGGCAGCCCACTGGCTGTTTACGGACCTTAAGTGATGGGGATATTGTTATCATGACTAAGAAAATCGCTGTATTATCGGGCGACGGCATTGGACCCGAGATCGTATCCGAAGCACTGAAAGTGCTTGGCTGTTTGGAGTCCGAGTTTGGCCTGAAAATCGAAACCGAAGAAGCATTGATAGGCGGGGCCGCTTACGACGCGAAAGGAACACCCTTCCCTGCTGAAACCTTGGCAATTGCAAAGGAAGCCGACTCCATCTTGTTGGGTGCTGTCGGCGGTCCTAAATGGGAGCCATTGGATTATTCAGTCCGTCCCGAGCGTGGCTTGCTGGGCTTGCGTTCAGAACTGGATTTATTCGCCAACCTGCGCCCCGCAGTACTTTACCCGCAATTGGTGAATGCATCCACTCTCAAACCCGAAGTGGTTTCAGGGCTTGATATTATGATTTTGCGGGAACTGACTGGTGGAATCTATTTCGGCCAACCACGCGGCCGGCGTCTGAATGGCAAGGGCGAACGCGAGGGTTTCAACACCCTTGTCTACAGCGAATCGGAAATCCGCCGCATCGCCCATGTCGGCTTCAAAATCGCACAAAAACGTGATAAGCGGTTGTGCTCAGTGGACAAGGCTAATGTATTGGAGTGTACTGAGTTGTGGCGGGAAGTAGTCATCGAAGTAGGCAAAGAATATCCCGATGTCACACTTAGTCATATGTATGTCGATAACGCCGCCATGCAATTGGTCCGAAACCCGAAGCAATTCGATGTGATGCTAACCGACAACCTTTTTGGTGATATTCTTTCGGACTGCGCGGCGATGCTCACCGGCTCCATCGGCATGTTGCCATCCGCATCCATGGACCAAGAGGGTAAAGGGATGTACGAACCTATCCATGGCTCCGCCCCGGACATTACAGGAAAAGGCATAGCCAATCCAATAGCAACTATACTATCGTTAGGCATGATGCTCCGCTATAGTTTCGGCGATATGGAAAATGCGGATCGCGTCGAAAAGGCGGTCATTTCGGCGCTGGACCTAGGGTTTCGCACCGCCGACATTTATTCAGAAGGGACACAGCGTATTGGAACGGCGGAAATGGGCGATGCCATTGTTGCGGCCCTGCGTAAAAATTAGAACTTAAAAACAGGCTTACTGATGAGTCAACTATATAATGTCGCGATTCTGGGCGCCACTGGCGCTGTCGGGGAAACGATGCTGTCCATTCTAGAGCAGCGCAATTTTCCAGCCAACTCGGTCTACCCGCTAGCCAGCAGCCGTTCCGTAGGCAAGACCGTCGAATTTCGAGGGAAAACGCTTGATGTGTTGGATGTCAACGGATTTGACTGGACGCAAGCCCAAATTGGCTTATTTTCGGCTGGCGCATCGGTGTCCGCTCATTGGGCGCCCATTGCCGCAGCCGCTGGTTGCGTGGTCATTGACAACACGTCCCAATTCCGCTATGAAGATGACATACCCCTAGTGGTTCCGGAAGTAAACCCACAAGCCATAGCACTTTACAAGAACCATGGCATCATCGCCAATCCAAACTGTTCCACTATACAGATGCTGGTGGCACTAAAACCCATCCACGATGCGGTAGGCATCACGCGCATCAATGTATGTACTTACCAAGCGGTTTCCGGCACTGGCAAGAAGGCGATTGACGAGCTTGAAAAGCAGACGGCGGCACTGCTCAACGGACGACCAGCGAAACCTGAGGTGTACCCCAAACAAATTGCCTTCAATGTGATTCCTCAAATTGATGTTTTCCAAGAAAATGGCTACACCAAGGAAGAGATGAAAATGGTATGGGAAACCCACAAAATCATGGGTGACGATACGATTCTAGTCAATCCAACCGCAGTGCGCGTACCCGTGTTCTATGGTCACTCCGAGGCGGTGCACATTGAAACCCGAGAAAAAATCACCGCCGAGTTCGCCAGAGAAATTTTGAGCGCCGCTCCAGGCATCACCGTAATCGATGAGCTACGTCCTGGAGGCTACCCCACGGCAGCCACCGAAGCGGCTGGTCAAGATGCAGTTTTCGTAGGCCGTATCCGCGAAGATATTTCACATCCGCGCGGGTTAAACCTTTGGGTGGTGTCCGACAATGTGCGCAAAGGGGCTGCGCTTAATAGTGTTCAAATTGCTGAAGCGTTGTTAAATGACTTTTTTTCTGGCTAGTTTTTGCAAAGCCAAGGCCAACGGATTGATGGCTTTTGGTTTTACCTCAGCGTTTTCAACAACAGATAGTTACTGGATAAATCATATGCATTTGCGGAGACTTTATCTAAACCAGAGGCTTATTCCATTGCCTATCATTATCTTTTAGTAACATTTAGAACATGAAAACGCTGTAGGAGCAAGCGAAGTGCGAAAAATTTCAAAAACTTTGTTAATGATGAGCTTGTTTGCTCCTTGGGGTGCGCACGCCCTTGGCATTGGCGATATTATCGTCCATTCCGCTTTGGATGAATCGCTGAATGCGGAAATCCCACTCGTAACATCGAACGATGAAGATGTATCAGATATTCGTGTGACACTGGCATCTCCTGAGGCATTCGCACGCGCCCATATCGAGAGAAGTTACTCACTCACCAAATTGAGCTTCACCACTAGGAAAAAACCGGACGGCAGGCTGTCCATCTTTGTTACCTCTAAGAATGCCATCCGCGAACCGATTATGGATTTCATTGTTGAGGTTTACTGGCCTCAGGGTCGCCAGCTCCGTGAATTCACTGCATTACTAGATCCCCCTGGGAGTAGTAGTATGCAGCAAGCAAGTGAAGATGACGAGGAACCGCCCAAAACGGCAAATGTTAGCCCCGATGAAGATCGACCCGAACAACGCCACGCCTTTGAGGAACCTGTCCGCAGTCGTCCACGCAGATCAATTAGAAATGACGGCAGGGGCAACAATTTGGAAAGCGGCGGCCCGATCACTGGAACACAGTATGGACCGGTCGAAAGAAACGAGACCTTATCGAATATTGCCCAAAAGTTCCAGCAGCCAAACATCAGCCAACGGCAATTAATCCATGCCCTTTACAAAGGCAACCCTAAGGCTTTTTACAAAGACAGCATCGATGCCTTGAAGGCGGGGGCAACGATTACCATACCCGACCAAGCATCGATCATGCGGCTTGCTGGGTTGGATGGCGTCACACAAGAACCAGAAAACACAGGTAGATTGAACTCTAAATCGAAAACGGTAGCCGGGCCATTAGCCGCCGAGACTAACGCAGAACAGGAAACTCATGGGCAATTAAAATTATTGTCACCCTCCGCAAGCAAATCCCCAACTACCGCGACGGCAAGCTTAAAACAGTTAAAAACAGACAAAGCCAAGGAAGATTTGGCGCGCGAACTCGCCGATACCTTCAAACAGGAAAGCGAAATTTTCCGCAAGCGTTTGACCGACTTGGAGCAAAAAATGTCGGCTATGGAAAAATTGCTGGCCTTAAAGGATGGACAAATCGCAAGCTTGCAAACCCGATTAGCGCATCCCAACAAAGAAGAAGAGCGTCCGGTGCCGATTGCAAGCATTTCGCCTTCCAAGACAGCCCCTTCAGCGGAGGCTGAACAGGTTAATACGCCGCCAGATGTCCAAAACCAGGAAATATCCCAAGCTGCTTCCCTAACCCCAGCAGCCCGACCAACAATTCCAGCAACACCAAAACCGGTTGGTTCGGTCACACCCAAACCGATGCCTCGTCGTCCCGTCCAAATCGAGCCTTTGAAATCGAACGTAACCGCCAATGAAGAGGGTTTTTTGGCGGAGCTAAACCAGCCTTACTATTGGGTCGCAATTGCCACCGTCTTATTGTTACTAGGCTTGTTATTTCAATTCATTCGCCGCCGTTCAGCGATGACTGAAGACACAGAAAGTATTTTGACGTTGACGGAAAAAGAAAAAAGTCCGCATCAACCCCTGCCAGCGCCTGAAACTGTTGACACCTCACAGAATGTGACGCAACAGCCAACAGTTTTCAGAAGCTCCTTCCTGAGCGAGTTTACTCCTAGCGACTTTGATGCCCTTAGCGGAGATATTACTGAAGTGGATCCTGTTTCGGAGGCTGATGTCTATCTTGCTTACGGTCGCTACAAACAAGCAGAGGAATTGATTATCGGAGCCATTGAGAAAAATCCAGAAAGAGATGACTGTAGATTAAAACTTTTTGAAATTCACTATGCCACGGAAAATGCCACGGCATTTGAGGAATGTGCTGAACTTCTGGCACCAACCCATAAGAATGCGAAGCCTGAATTTTGGGAAAAAGTCGTCGAAATGGGTCGCGAATTGTGTCCCCGGAGCCCGTTGTTCAATCAAAACCTTAAATCAACTGCCCATGCCGCTTCTTACGAAACATCCGCGCAGCCAAAGCCCGTGGTGGATAATCAACAGAATCTTTATCATTTTGATCAAGATGATGTCTTGGAACACTTGGACCATCCAACAGCACCACCCATTGCGGGAAAAACCAATCAAGGCAAACCAGAAGATGTCCGTCCAAGCATTTCCTACGACTTTTTTTCAACAGAAGACAAGGTAAATATCGAAGAAAAATCGACAGAGGAGCCTAAAGACAAACCCGAACAACCTGATCTTAAAAATACAATCTCCTTCGAAAAGACCGAAACCTATCCTATTGAAGAAGAAATCGAGATACCAGACGAAAGCATGGAAGAAATGCTGGCAAAACTAACTGCTTTAAGCGATGACAAGTATTCTCCACAATCAAAGGTAAAAGGGCAAATTGAGCAAATCCCGTTGGAAACAAAACCCACTGTCGGTCAAATGGAACTGGAAATCCAAGATAATGCATTGGAATTTGAAAAAGATATACCGAACACGGGGGATTTTGAGTTTGACGATATCAGAACCAAGCTGGACCTAGCCAATGCTTACTACGATTTGGGTGACCAAGGAGCGGCCCGTGCGATACTTCTGACTGTTGTGCAAATAGGGAATGACCAGCAGAAAGAAGAAGCAAACTCGCTTTTGAATAAGCTGGATGGCAAGGGATGAACGTGGAGGAGGCGGCAATTCTCACTTTGAACAAAACCGGGCAGGTTTGGAACCGCCCCAGCGAATCGACATTCTGTCGACATTAAAAACGCTGTAATTTAGAATTAGATTCCCTGCGTAGGGGCGGGTTCCAAACCCGCCCTTATTAATCTTTGCCAGAATGTAAATTACCGCCTACCAACGCACGAAGCATCAATGATTAAATTAGTGCCTTTCGTAGATCAGTTAGCGTCTTTATCCTAACCCAGCACCAATTTCACGATCCCTACAATCAACAGCACAAACAGAATTGTGCCTATCAATCCAACGCCTATGAAAAGCACAACATTGCCCTTTTGAAAATCGCGTTCGCGATTTTTATTGCTCTGTACTCCAAATGCAGCAGCCAAAACGCTACCCATCACTTGAAACAAATTAGGCTCTTTACTATCTTCACTATCATGATCGAGCATGTTTGAAGCACCTACAAGTTCAAGCTGGGGCTTTTTTCTTGTTTTGGTAATACTTGACACCAAAGGCAATCCCAATCACTAGCACCAGCAGGATGAAAGTTAGCAAGGAATCATTGATACTCCCCCATGCCTTTTCGTCGGTATTGTCCTCATATGGCCGAAAATATTTCAATAAAAAGAACGGAACGTCCATGGTCATGAATGATAGTCCGAAGGAAACAATGATCCTGTCCGCTATTTTGTTGTCACTGATGTTTAAATGGCCAAGGAATAGCTTAAAGATAACGTAACCAGGCAAGATGTCTTCCAGCAAGAAAAACGCCGCCCTTTCAATTTCTCTAAAAGGCTGCCCCGCGTATAGGGAAAACGCAATAATAAATATTAAAGCAGCTACCGCAAAGCCTATCCAAAGTTTTTTATCGTCTTCATCAAAAACAAAGAAATCTTTCATTTATCCACCTCTTACTGTTAAGTTATTTTTTTTTGAAAAAGTAAAAGCCTTCCAAACCACCTTTCAGAATCATCGAATCGCCTGATTTCTCCCAAATGGCATAATCCGAGGTTTTACCTGGCCGGCCCGGTTCTTCTAGCTTGAGCTTGCCATCTGCGACAATATATTTGAACTCCCGTGTGTCGTCCGTTTTGAAATGGCGGTTGAAGCCCGAAGTCACAACCACACCATCGGCGCGAAACTCCCACGTCCTGTTTTCTTCTATTTTTGGCTTGTCAATACCGGGTGCAACCGACACAAGCAGCCACCTTCCGGCAATTTCTTTAGCGTCCTTCAATGCAACTTCAGCCCAAACGGCATTGCCAAAAAGGCCCGACAACAATAAGACACCTACCGCACATGACAACCGACTTCTCATAGCTCATTCCTCCGACAAACTTTCATGTAATGGGTTCAACTCCCGACCCGTAAAAAAACAACCCCGCGACCGGCAGTCAATCTTTCGTAAAACATTATATTTTTACATTAAACAACAGCAACTGACAAGGAAAATACGAAGTTGTCGTGCGGTTAAAAGTGATGCGGTTTTTTTTTATCTCACCCACGAAGTAGCCTGCAAAACTCTTAAATTCTGGCGTTAAATTTTTCTTGTAATTGTAGATGAATACAAGCAAAATCTTTACAGGTATTGGTCATGGTCGAAACTTGAGCAATTGAATGGATACACAATGTGCCGTTGTTCTTTTTATTATCATACTCTTTTATTAATGGTGACCCTACTGACAGGCTTGAGCACCCAACCGGCATCTGCGGGCTGTGGGCAGATAGCTGCACGCTTGGTGACTCTGCAAGGTGCATTGGATATCCAAGAAAAAGGGCCGCAAGAGTGGAAGCCGGTGACACCCGAGCGGGACTTCTGCCCCGGCGACAGAATACACACTCGATTGCAAAGCCGCGCCACCGTCGAATTAAACAATAAGACGGTCATTTCCCTTGACCAACAAACCACTATCGTTTTTTCCGGTCTTCAAAACCGCGCCCCCTCTTGGCTGGACCTGCTCAAGGGAGTCATGTATGTGCGCAGCCGGACGCCGAGTTCGCTGGATGTCCGCACTCATTTTGTCAACGCCACCATCCGGGGCACTGAATTCCTTGTGTCCTCGGACAACGAAGAGAGCCAAATAACTGTGTTCGAAGGCAAGGTGGAGTCATTCAATGACAAAGGCAGCATCACCCTGACTGACGGACAGGCTGCCATCGCTAGGGCAGGCCAGGCGCCTGTACGCAAACTTCTATTGTCGCCAAAAGATGCCGTGCAGTGGGCGTTGTACTACCCGCCTATCATTGACTTGCCAAGCATCCGGCGGAGAACTTCCGAACCGGCAGTCAAACAAGCGCTCACCCGCTATCTCGACGGCGATAGCCTAGGTGCATTGGCTGCCTTGGATTCAGGGGGCGATCCCGACGTTGTCCTCCGCGCCGGCTTGCTCGTCGGCATGGGACGGGTGGAAGAAGCCCGTCCGCTGCTGGAAGGCATAGGCAAAACCGATCCCCGCTTAGCCGATGTCCTGGCTTTACGCTCCGTCGTCGCCTTGGCCCGGAATGACAAAACCAAAGCCTTGGAGCAAGCGCAACAAGCCACCGAACTGCAACCCCAATCGCCTATGGGCTGGACCGCGTTGTCCTATGCACTGCAGGCTGACTTCCAATTGGATAAAGCGCTGCAAGCGGCGGAGCAGGCCGTGAAACTCGACCCGGAGAACGGTTTGGCCCTTACCCGCGAGGCTGAATTGCTCTCCTCTCTGGGCCGACGGGCCGAAGCACACGAGGCGGCAATAGCGGCGACACGGGTTAATCCCCGTTTAGCGCGGGCATGGGCGGTGCTAGGCTACGCCCAACTCGCCGAAATGGACTACACCGAGGCAGCAAAGAACTTCCGCAAAGCCATTGAACTGAATAACGCCGACCCCCTGCCCCGCTTTGGCTTAGGTCTGGCGAAAATCCGCGCGGGCGACTTGGAGGCAGGCATCGCCGACTTGGAAATCGCCACCAACCTAGACCCCAACAATGCCCTTACCCGCAGTTACCTAGGCAAAGCCTATTACGAGCTGAAAAACAGCAAGGTGGCACAGACGGAGTTTGAATTGGCCAAGCAACTTGACCCTAAAGACCCAACGCCTTGGTTCTACAGTGCCATCAAAAAGCAGACCGAAAACCGGGCCGTGGAAGCGGTGCAAGACATGCGCAAAGCCATTGAGTTGAACAACAACCGGGCGGTATACCGTTCCAAGCTATTGCTTGACGACGACCTCGCCGCAAGGGGATCGGCTTTGGGCCGCATCTACAATCAACTGGGATTCCAGCGGCTGGGGCAATTGGAAGCCTTCAATTCATTGTTAACCGACCCTGCCGACTACACTTCACACAGGCTGCTCTCTGACTCCTACTTGAGTCTCCCGCGCCATGACATAGCCCGCGTCAGTTCGTTATTGCAATCGCAAATACTCCAACCAATTAACATTACGCCGTTGCAACCTCAGCAAGCGGAGAGAAATCTGCTGACCGTCTCCGGCTTGGGTCCAACCGATCCGTCCATGAACGAGTTCAATCCGTTGTTTGCCCGCAACCAAGTTTCCCTGCTGCCATCGGCCACCGTCGGCAGCTTCAACACCTATGGCAACGAGACGGTGCTATCAGGCATCTACAATAACCTGTCCGGGAGCCTGGGACAAATGCACTTCTCTACATCGGGCTTTCGCAAAAACAACGACATTGATCAAAACCTTTATACGGCTTTTCTACAGGCCACAGTGAAACCAGATTTCAATGTGATGGCTGAATACCGGCACAGTGATACCGAAAACGGCTTTCTACCCCTTATTTTTGCCCCAACCGCCTACGATTTGTTGGAGCAGAAAACCTACCGACATCTCGAAACCAACGATATTTTCCGGCTAAGCAGCCATTGGTCGCCTACGTTGTCTTCGGATTTGCTGGCAACGGTTGCATACCAAGATCACCATGAACAAACTAACCCAATTACAGCTATTAACAACCCTCTTGCGGCCTATCTTTACAGCGGCGAAATGCAATACATTTACCGCCAAACCCTGCTTGACTCAGTCATGGGCGTAGGCCATATTGAAAAGAACGGACAAGACGCTGTATCTATTAATATGTCACCATTTGTATCCGCTGACGCCCATGGCATCGAAACGAATGGTTATGCTTATTTCCATGTACCCTTCCCAAGCAACATGATCTGGACCCTAGGCTTGGGCATCGACTCCCTTAAACTTGACAAATTTAATATCAACACAACACAAGTCAATCCGAAATTAGGGCTAACTTGGCAAATTCTTGACGGAACGGCTCTACGCTTAGCCTATTTCCGCACACTGCGCCAGATAAGGATTGGGGAGCAAACCTTGGAGCCTGTGCAAGTTTCGGGCTTCAATCAATTTTATGATGACCCGAACGGCGCTAGAACTACCCGGTACGGCATCGCACTGGATCAACACATCAACTCGCAGCTATCCGCAGGCATAGAAATTAGCCAGCGCGACTTGGAAGTTCCATTCCTACATGTCACGACCGACCAAACCTTCGCATCACCTTGGAGGGAACAACTCTATCATGGATATGTGTATTGGATGCCAACAAACCGGATTAGTTTACGTTTGGACTACACCTACGAGGATTTTTTCGATAGCGATTATAGTATCAATACGGGAAACGCCCCAAGCACCCGAACCCATGCCTTGCCGCTAACCCTGTCTTATTTTGATCCCTCAGGTTGGTTTTCCCAAGTTATAACGACCTATGTCAAACAGCAAGTTTTTGTCAATAATACAAGCGATACATCAGGAGCCTATCAGCAGGATTCCTTCGCCCTAGTAGACACATCCATCGGTTATCGCCTTCCTAAACGCTGGGGGATTATCCAGTTCGATATTCGTAATCTATTCGACCAGCACTTCAATTATCAAAGTAATAATTTACGCTCACAAGTAATAGAGCAGCCTCCATTTTTTCCTTATCGTGCGTTCTATGGACGCATTACCCTATCCTTCTAATGGAATACCTTCCATCAGCAGGAAAAACCTGTAACCGTTCAGTCCCCCTGCCTTTTCCTGGGAACGCGGCCATCTTGGCCGCCATTTCTGCGGGCAGGATGCCGCGCTCCCAGGGGAGTGAACGGTTACAAAAACCTCGTGCAGGTGTAAGCCTTGAACGGGGTTATGAGACCTACCGGCGTAAGCCTGTAATTCGTTTTCAGTTGTATGCAATAATTGACTATATCACTATGAGGATTTTTAACATGTTGAAATTGCCCTGCCCGAAAAAAGCCATTGTTCCGTCCATACTTGGACTTACCTTAGCCTTGTCAAGCCAGTTCATTGCCGCAGAACAAGCTAGTAAGCCATTAGTTACAATTCCACCGGACGTAAAACAATGGCTGGATAGCAATAATGCCAAAATCATCTTAATTCTTGATGCAAATGGTAGACTAAAGTCTGTCGGTACTGACGGTAAGGAATTTACATCATCTCAACCCAAGAAAGCCGCACAACCAAAAGAGCAAACCTTTGGCGCAGCTCGGCCAGGTCAGATTTGTTGGAATGGCTGGTGTTATCCGTGATTGGGGTTGATGCCTAGAACACCGCCTTACTCGCTGGGGATGCCGGTAATCAGTGCCAATGATGGCATCCGTGTCATAACCGCTCACCCCCCAGGGAGCGCTGGCGTCCCGCCCGCCAAAATTGCGGCCAAGATGGCCGCGCTCCCAGGAAAAGGCAGGGGGGCTGAACGGTTACTCCGTGTCAAGTAAGACGATTTCCTAAAATGTTTATACCAAGTAGAAGCGGCAGGATGCCGCTTCTACTTTTAGGGTTTTAATTTTCGAAAATCGCCTAATGCAAATTGCTATCTTTTTCCTCAAACTCCCCTTCCCACTTGGCAATGACAACGGTGGCCACGGCATTGCCAATTAGGTTGGTGATGGCGCGAGCCTCGGACATGAATCGGTCCACACCCAGCAACAAGGCCAATCCGGCAACTGGCAACACATCCATTGAAGAAAGCGTCGCCGCCAAGGTGATAAACCCCCCGCCAGTCACTGCCGCCGCGCCCTTTGAAGTCAACAGCAACACCGCCAATAAGGTCAATTGCTGGGTCAGGCTTAAATCAATGTTAGTCGCTTGGGCAATGAAAACCGCCGCCATCGTCAGATAAATCGAGGTACCGTCCAAATTGAACGAATAGCCAGTTGGAATCACCAGACCCACTACCGGTTTGGCGCAGCCAAAAGTTTGCAGTTTTGCCAACAGCCCCGGCAACGCCGCTTCGGAAGACGAGGTGGACAGCACCACCCATAATTCATCCTTGATGTGCTTGACAAGACTCCACAGGCTAAAGCCACTGTACCGGGCGATCAAACCCAGCACCACAATGATGAACAAGGCACAGGTGAGGTAAACCCCGGCCATCAACTTACCCAAGGACAACAACGCCCCAGAACCATATTTGCCTATCGTGAAACTCATGGCACCGAAAGCGCCTAGCGGAGCCAAGCGCATAATCATGGCGATCATTTTAAAAAAAATAGTGGATAGCCGTTCCAACAGTTCAGCAATGCGAGCGAGGAGACAACCTCAAAGTAAAGTAAAGCCTTGAGCCCCACCCTGCCCACCTTGCGCATGTCGCCAGTGTGGGCAATGCCTAAGGAAACGGTGAGAAAAATGATGGGCGCGATGAGCATTTTGATCAATTTGATGAAGCCGTCGCCCAGCGGTTTCAGCTTAGTGCCGAACTCAGGCCACAGCAAACCGACGGCAACGCCAAATAACACACCGACAATGACTTGGAAATAAAGCGTATGAAATAAGGTTATTTTTGCCTTGGTCATCGTTCAACCCGCCGGGTGAGTTTGTGGGTGCGACGACTAGTCGCCGCATGGTTCGGAAAGCATTGTAGCCGTTAATTAGGATGATGTTTCAGCTATTCCGTGCGAATGGAGGGGTTTCCTCATTCAGCGGTTTGCCAAAGCGCCCGGTGGAGATTTGCCAACTTTGATGGCAGCCATTTCCAGGGTTGCCATGGGGCTTTCGGCATTTTGGCGGGCGGCTTTCGCATAAAACTGGGTCGGACCATCCTCGGGGAATTCGTGTGACAAGGCATCGAAGGCACAGGCCGCAGCTTGCCATTCGCCAACTTGGAATTGCGCCAAAGCCTCGGAGAACCGGGCGACCATCTCCAACAAGCTTGGCTCGGACTCGTCTAGGGGTGCAATCAGTTCATGGACATTGACCGGATGGGCTTTGCCCGCCAACATGAAATCGCCCATCGGCCGGGTGACAAACCCAGTTAGCCCATCAATTAGTGGCAAAGAAACCAAAATCCGGGTTCCCAACAACTTATTAAGGCCCTCCAAACGGGCGGAGGTGTTTACCGTATCGCCCACGGCGCGATAAGCGGCATTTTCTTTGCCTCCGACGAAACCCACGCGCATATCTCCGCAATGCAATCCCATGCGGATGGGAAGCCGGACTTGGCATTTCTCTTGAAAATCATCAACGGCGTTTAGAATCTCCAAGGCTGCGCGCATTGCGCCAATGCGGATGTCGGTCTGGAACGTGGGGACCGTCCAGATCGCCATCATGGCATCGCCAGTCACGTCAGAAACCCAACCGCCATTCTGCCTGACAACGGGAAAAAGGGTACTATAGTAATCATTCATCAGTTCGCCTAGTTCCATGGGGTTCATTTTTTCCGCCAAGGAAGTGTACTGGCCGGCATCGGTGGCGAGGCAAACTCCAAAAGAAACTTTGCTCACCCATTGATTGTCATCTTCCAGGCGTTTTGCCCGGTTAGTGGCCTCATCAGGAATGAAACGGTTCATAACCGAGTGGATTTTCTTGTTTTCCTGAGACCTCATCACATAGTTATCAATCAAGCAAACGATCATCGCCAGTGGAGTGGCCCAAAAGAACGGCAATATTAACGGGAGCCAAAGCGAGAGTTCTGTGAATAGCCAGTAAGCAGAGGCTAAATAGGCTATTGCCAACATTAGAATGAAAGACAAGCCCACCCGCAATCTCCTTGAGGACAGCCAACCGAGCAAACTGCCCCACAAAAATAGCCAAGCAAATTGGCCCCAACGGTCAAAGACTGGGTGTATATCATTATGCTCAAGCAGGTTCGCAATCGCCGTACCGACAAGTTCCAACGAACTTACCGGGGAATAGGGTGAGAAAAAAATGTTTTCAGGTTTGTCAGACTCAAAGTCCTCGTCAAAGCCAACCAAGACCACCTTACCCCTTAAATCAGGCGTTCCATCGGCGTTTGGCCGAAGCAGCAGACTGTGGTATGGAATCCGGGGAATTGCCCCTGACGCACCGTAATGATTAAAATAGCGGGGTTTTTCTTCGGCGAGTGTTTCGATCAAAGAGATGATCGAGTTCCGCTGAGTGGGCGACAAGGTTTTTCCGCGCAAGCGCTGTAGCGTTCGTTCAAGCAACCGAGGCTGCTGCCCGAACCGGCTTTCCAATTCACCAAAATAATGCTCATAGACGGTCAAAGGCCGACTAGGCAAGTAGGCATCACGAGGCGAGTATTCGCCATCCCTCAACAAACTCTCCAATTCGCCACCCAGCAATTTTAAGACGAAAAGCCGCAGCACAACCAAAGGGAATGTGGGGCGTTCGCTGCTTTCTCCATAACGGATCAGAAACCGGTCCGTCTCCTCGCCTTGGGCCAGCAGAAAAGGAACCGTCGCCAATGCGGATTGGGCTAGTACTTCCGGCGGTTCATCCAGTGCCTCAACATAAGCATCCCCTTGCAGATGTTTCAATTTCAGGTAATTCGTCAAGACCACCGTGCCAGTCTCGCGCATGGCCATGGCCATGGCCTCATCGTCCTGGGGCTGGGGGGAACTGAAAAAAATATTAAAGCCAATAAGTTCCGCCCCTGCCGCATTCAAGCGCCTGATTAAATCGGCATGCAACCGCCTAGGCCATTGCTCTGGATTGTCCGAAACGGACAGAAGATTGGCCGAATCACGGTTAATGTTTACGATTACCACTCTAGCGGGAGCTTGCTGCTCTCCGCGCAAGACAAACAGCAAACCAAGCCCAATTTTTTCCTCAAGCAGGGAAAAATAAGGCAAAAGGCTGAGCAAGGCCAAGCCTAATCCAAGGATCATGCCGAACAAACCCCGTTTTGAGTGCCAGCTTCTCCAGAATCCTCTCATTTATTTTGGCGCACCATTATGCGAAGTGGGTGTAAACAGTCGAAACAATCTGGTTTCGCTAATGATAAACTCGATGCCTGTCATGTTGAAACCGGAAAAGGTCACACATTCAAAAAAATGGTGAATAGTTCACAGAATTTTTTCTCCCCAGTTGTTACGCTGATTTGGCAATAGCATACGGGTGCGATTAAAAGTGATGCAGAAGAACCGGGCAGTCTTTGAATTTATACACGGAGCGCAAGGCCTGCCTTGCCTTTAGATGCCCTAGCAAGGCAGGCCTTGCACTCCCGCATCACTTTTAATCGCACCCATAGCATACAGCAGCCGCCATTGCGGTTGCTGGCTTCTGAGGCTAAAAAATCGAAACTGGCGGAAATATGAACGCATCATTGTCGAAAAACATTGAATACAAGTCGGTGACTATCCTTCCAACATTCGAAAAAGTCCATGCCCTATTAGCCGACATCCATCTCTATCTTTTCGGATCCGAAGGCAACCTCATCATGGAACAAGCTGTCCGGCGGGGCAAGGCGACGCTATTCGCAACCGAAGACGAATGGCGCAATGGACGAATCGTGCTCGCTCCGCAACTTGATGACTTTGTTGACAAACCCCTGACTTTGGAAGCGGCGCGGGGCCACCTTGTCTTCGAGGCTGTGTTAGGCTATGAAAACACACAATCAAGCTACGAACTGCCTCCTGTGCCAGAAGACGTTTGGCGCTGGTGGCTGGTGCATAGTTTGTGGGAAAGCGTAGGCGGAACCCTTAAAAAAAAATCCAGGCTATCAATATGGTGAACCCACTACCGCTTTTACGTTGCGTCGTTGCGCCGTTGCGTGAGAAAAAATCTTTGCCAGACTCCACAGCGGTAGGGCGAGGAAACAAAAAGAAGGTCTCACGCAACGGCGCAACGACGCAACGTTAAGAGCAAAACATTGTGGGCTTTAAACGATAAGGTGATTTCCAACAATGAATCCACCAAAACCGAAATGAATTGTCCACGAAAATCACGAACAATTCCTCCGCAAATCACCTTGCCAAGCTGGGGCTTGGCGTTCCTTCTGGGAGCGCCAAGCCCCAGCTTGGCCTTTGGATGGGATGTTCTTTATTGGATATCACCTAAGGCGATAACGATGTCCAAGTACACGGTTTGTCTCGGCGGCAAAAGGTTGCCGCCCTACGATTTGGTACGTGAGTGTGCTTAATTCAACAGTATTGCGACCGGCCGGTCGCCCCTACTTGTGTGTTCGCCTAACCCGACCCACGCCCCTAGTCCTTGCAAAACCCAGCCGAATGCTATAGTTTAGCGGCTATACAAAAAGGCTGGGGGTGCTCGGGTGTTGATCCGGGCTGAGAGACACCCTTCGAACCTGATTCCGGTTAATACCGGCGTAGGAAAGCCGTTTCGAGCCTAAAGGTGATCGAAGCTGATGCCGAAGCAATTGTCTCCCTAGCGCCCCCTTTTCCATAGTCCCATACCAGGAGAAAGCGATGAGCGCTGTTCCAAAACAAATGTTACACGAGGCGGTCACCGCCAAGAAAGCCTCCATACAGCCGTTCACGGCCTCGGAGAAAATTTACGCTCAAGGCACTAGCCCCGATATCCGTGTCCCATTTCGCAAGGTTACCCAATCGGACACACCGGCCAGCTTCGGCGCGGAAAAAAATCCCCCCCTATTTATCTACGACACGTCTGGGCCCTACACCGACCCTAAGGTCTCCATTGACCTGCGGCTTGGCCTTCCCGCTTTGCGCGAACCTTGGATCGAAGCGCGGGGCGACACTGTCCGGCTAACTGGACCTAGTTCGTCTTATGGTCACGAGCGTCAGCACGACCCCAAACTGGCAGAAATGCGCTTCGAACATATCCGCAGTCCCCGCCGAGCCAAACCCGGTGCCAATGTTTCCCAGATGCATTATGCCAAACAAGGCATCATCACCCCGGAGATGGAATTCATCGCCATCCGCGAGAGCCAGAAACTTGCAGAAGCGAGCGAAATATACAATTTCCAGCATCCCGGAGAATCCTTCGGCGCAGCCATCCCCAAAATAATCACCCCGGAATTCGTCCGCGATGAAGTGGCGCGAGGCAGGGCAATCATCCCCAACAACATTAACCACCCGGAATCCGAACCGATGATCATCGGGCGGAATTTCTTGGTGAAGATTAACTGCAATCTTGGCAACTCGGCAGTCACTTCCTCAATTGAAGAGGAAGTGGAAAAAATGCTGTGGTCCATCCGCTGGGGGGGCGACACCGTAATGGACTTGTCCACGGGCAAAAACATCCACGAAACCCGCGAATGGATCATCCGCAATTCGCCGGTTCCCATTGGCACCGTGCCGATTTATCAAGCCTTGGAAAAGGTCAATGGCAAGGCCGAGGAACTGACTTGGGAAATTTTCCGCGACACACTGATTGAACAGGCCGAGCAAGGCGTGGACTATTTCACCATCCATGCCGGTGTGCGTTTGGCCCACATCCCATTAAGCGCCAAGCGCGTCACCGGCATCGTCAGCCGAGGCGGCTCGATCATGGCAAAATGGTGTCTGGCCCACCACAAGGAAAGCTTCCTCTACACCCATTTTGAAGAAACCTGCGAGATCATGAAGGCGTATGACGTGGCTTTCTCGCTGGGCGACGGCCTGCGCCCCGGCTCAATCGCCGATGCCAACGACGAAGCCCAGTTTGCCGAACTGCGCACCTTGGGCGAACTGACCAAAATCGCTTGGAAGCACGACGTACAAACGATGATCGAAGGGCCAGGCCATGTGCCCATGCATATGATTAAAGCCAATATGGACGAGCAGTTAAAACACTGCGACGAAGCGCCGTTCTACACCCTAGGCCCGCTGACCACCGACATTGCCCCCGGTTACGACCACATCACCTCCGCCATCGGCGCGGCGATGATAGGCTGGTACGGCACCGCGATGCTTTGCTATGTCACGCCTAAAGAACATTTGGGCCTGCCCAACAAGCAAGACGTGCGCGATGGCATCATCGCCTACAAAATCGCCGCCCACGCCGCCGACCTTGCCAAGGGCCATCCCGGTGCGCAGGCGCGTGACAATGCCTTGTCAAAAGCCCGCTTCGAGTTCCGTTGGCAAGACCAGTTCAACCTGTCGCTAGACCCGGAAAAGGCACTGGAATTCCACGACGAAACCCTGCCGCAAGAAGGTGCCAAACAAGCACATTTCTGTTCCATGTGCGGCCCACACTTCTGCTCCATGCGCATCACCCAAGACGTGCGCGACTATGCCAAAGCCCACCAACTAAGCGAAACAGAAGCATTGGAGAAGGGCATGGAGGAAATGTCCGAAGAATTCGTCAAGCACGGGGCGGAGATTTATCAGAAGGTTTAACTAGTAGGGTGTGCTGAGCGTAGCGAAGCGCACCAACTTTCCGATGGTTCCCTCGCTCCGGTGCTCGTCGTTATACACGAGTCCGGGCAAGCCGGAAAAGCCGTCATTTCGGCATGGATGCCGAAATCCAGGCCATGGACGGTAGCCAGTCGGTTGTGCAAGTGCTTGATCCAGGCAACTTGCCAAGCCTTGGTTTCCCGTCCGTGGATACAAGGGCATCTGTTGTGTCCCACAGTTTGCCATCCTTGGACGCTGGATTTCGGCATCCATGCCGAAATGACGGGCCTCCAACACTTGTGTATAAGGACTAGCGCTCCGGCGTGGGAACCTGTTAGATGATATTTCTGCTTGTCGAACTCAAACTAATAAGTTATTAAAATAAAGGTAAATCAAGATGGCTTACTCATTACCACGCGATGTTTTTACACTTTTAGAAGAGGCTTTCAATCAAGATAAAGGTAAGGCAGAAATTTTCGCTAAGGCCATAGAAGATTCCATTAAAGCCATTGAGGTCAAAGCGGAGGAAAGGATCGTAGACAAAAAAGAGGCTATAAAATCCGAGTTATACAATGAATTGCGCGCAGAATTAGCGACCAAAGAATTTGTCCGGGCAGAGATAAACGAGTTGCGCTCGGACATTAAGCAAAACGCCTTGTTGTTAAAGTTTTTGTTAGGGATCGCTGTATTTGGATTGACCTTGTTTAATCCGGCATTTGTCAGGCTGGTTGAATTGTTGATCAAATACAGCGTTTTCAACATCAAATAGTTACTAGATAGAACTTCGCCATTGTATAATGTTAAATTGGATCAATAACTTGTATTTACAGCATTTTCAACATCAAAGAGTTACTTTGTAGTGGGTATGATAGCACAGGTTATTCGGTTAACCTGAAGGTTTAACGGAATGTCTGTTTTAGGTATATTTTTAAGATGAAAATGCTGTATATCAAGATTTCTCTATGCTTCACATACCTTTTGCA
>Ga0209083_1000639_pt1 | contig 49162 bp, 54 predicted proteins | sample AM7aDNAmetaG_FD_184132 | JGI IMG/M metagenome (GOLD analysis project Ga0209083, IMG submission 184132) | Freshwater microbial communities from Finland to study Microbial Dark Matter (Phase II) - AM7a DNA metaG (SPAdes) (version 3) | ecosystem: Environmental > Aquatic > Freshwater > Lake ...
ACGGCCAGGTGCACCACCACGCGAGCTGGTTTCTGGGGGGCCGGCGGCGTTGAGGCCTGCGTGGCATCGGGCCCGCTGTCAGCTGGCGCTGAAAGGATCGACGACGCGCAGTCAAGCAAGTGATGGGGCCGTCCCGCGGAAGGTGCGGGACGGCCCCATCGAGGGAAGGAGGTTCACTCGTCCGGTGGGGGCCGGAGCGGGGGGGATGCTCCGTGGGTCAGTTGGACGCGGACTCCTCCTGTACCCCCATGCCCAAATAGGCAGCCTTGGTCATGGGGTTCTCGAGCACTTCCTTGCCCGTGCCCTCGAGCACGAGCTGCCCGGTCTCGAGGACGTAGGCGTAGTCGGAGATCAGCAGACAGTGGTGGACGTTCTGCTCGACCAGCAGGATCGTGAGGCCGAGGTCTCGTAGCTGCTGGACCACCTTGAAGATCTCCTGGATGACGATCGGCGCGAGGCCGAGGGACGGCTCGTCCATGAGAAGGATGCGCGGGCTCGACATGAGCGCCCGCGCGACGGCGATCATCTGCTGCTCGCCGCCCGAAAGCGTGCGGGCCACCTGGCTCTCGCGCTCTTTGAGGCGCGGGAACAGCGTGAACACCTTGTCGAAGTTCTCGCTGCGCTCGCCCTTCGCCCTCTTGTGCGCCGATCCCACGAGCAGATTCTCGTAGACCGTCATGTCGGGGAAGAGCCGGCGCCCTTCGGGCACCTGCACGACGCCGGCGCGCACGATCGCGTGGGCGCTCATCTTCGTCAGGTCCATGCCCTCGAACGTAAGCGTGCCCGAGGTAGGCTTTGTCATCCCGGAGACGGTGTTGATCATGGTGGACTTGCCGGCGCCGTTGGCGCCGACGATGCCCACGATCTGGCCTTCACCGACATCGATCGAGACGTCGTCGACAGCACGGAACATCCCGTACTTGACGACCATGTTCTTGACGTTAAGCAATGGAGGCCTCCTCACCAAGATAGGCCGCGTGAACGGCCGGGTTGTTGAGGACCTCCTCGGGGGTGCCTTCGGCGATCTGCGAGCCGAAGTCGATCACGATGCACCTGTGCGACAGGTTCATGACGAAGCGCATGACGTGCTCGACGATGATGCAGGTGATGCCCTCGGTGTTCAGCTGACGCACGAGCTTGAGCATCACGTCGACCTCGGTCGAGGTGAGCCCAGCGGCCACCTCGTCGAGGAGGAGCAGCTTGGGCTCGGTGGCCAACGCCTTGGCGATCTCCAGGCGTTTGAGCTGGAGCAGGGTGAGCTCCTTGGCCAGCGTGTCGGCCTTCGGAGTCAGGCCCACGCGCTCGAGCTCCTCGCGCGCCTTGGCCTCGGCCTGACGGCCCCCGCCCGTGTTGACGAAGGCGCCGATCATGACGTTCTCGGTCGCAGTGATGTCCGGGAACGGCTGCACTACCTGGAACGTGCGGGCCAGCCCCTTGCGGCAGACCTTGTTGGCCTTGAGCCCCTCGATGCGCTCGCCGTTGAAGGCGATAGTGCCCGACGAGGGCCTGAGGGCGCCGGACAGCATGCTGAAGGTCGTCGTCTTGCCTGAGCCGTTCGGCCCGATGAGGCCGATCATCTCGCCTTCGTTCACTTCGAAGGTGAGATCGTTGACCGCGACCAGACCGCCGAAGCGGCGGGTGAGCCCGCGGACTTCGAGCATGGCGGTCACGAGGCCTCACCACCCTGGCTGTCGACGAGCGGCGTGGCGCTGCGGTGCTGCCAGCGCTGACGCAGCCTGTCGGCAAGGCCCATGATGCCGAAGGGCATGAACATCATGGTCAAGACCATCACCAGGCCGTAGAGCAGAAGCTGCGAGCCCGGGAAGGAGTTGCCGAGCTGGCCACGCGTGATCTCAGAGAGAGGCACGAGCAGCACGGCTCCGACTACCGGGCCCCACGTGGTGCCGAGCCCGCCGACGATGGCGTAGATCAGGATCTGCACGGAGACGACCTCGCCGAACACGCTGCGCGGCCCGACGTACAGGAAGTACTGGGCGTAGAACACGCCGCCGACGGCGCAGAGCACGCCGCTCATCACGTTGGCCTTGATCTTGGCCTTCACGGTGTCGACGCCGAGCGCCTCGGCGGCATCTTCGTTCTCGCGGACTGCAATGAGCTGGTAGAAGAAGCGCTTGCGCTTGTACCACTGCGTGAGCAGCAGGATGAAGACGACCAGGACCACGCCCATGTAGAAGTAGCCATTCTGGCCGGCGAACTGCATGTAGGCGAGACTGTTGCCGCGATACTCCATCTGCATGCCCCCGGCGCCGCCGAGCGCGGGGATGTTGCTGACCACGTAGACGGCGGCTTCGGTGAGGGCGATCGTCACGAGGGCGAAATAGGCACCCTTCAAGGCGTAGCGGAACACGATCCAGCCGATGAACGCCGCCGCCGCCGCCGAGAGGATGATCGCGACGACCAACCCCACCCACGGGGTGAGATTGAACCGGTTCACGAGGTAGGCCACCGTGTAGGCGCCGATCCCCATGTAGAGGCCGTTGCCCAGTGAGTGCTGCCCGGCGTAGCCACCGATGATGTTCCAGGCGCAGGCGAGAAACGCCCAGATGAGCACGAGGACGGCGATGTGCATGTAGAAGGTGCTGAGGACGAGTGGCAGCAGGCAGATCAGCGCGCCGATGACAACGATCCGGATGTAGGGCATCTTGAGGTTCATGTCTGCCTCTTCGAGAGGACGCCCTGCGGGCGGAACAGCAAGAAGATGATGAAGATCGAAAACGTGAACACGCGCGCCAGCGACCCGGGGAACACCGCGGCGCCGACGGTCTCGGCGAGGCCGATGACGAGCCCGCCGACGAAGCAGCCCAGGAGGTTGCCCATGCCGCCGAGCACGACCACGATGAACATGATGAGGCCCAGGAAGACGCCGACGGTCGGCGACGTGTAGTAGAAGGGGATCATCAGCGAGCCGGCCAGGCCGAGGGTGGCGGAGCCGAGCCCGAAGGCCAGCAGATACGTGCGCGGCACGTCGATACCCATGAGCGTCGCGGCCGTGGGGTTCTGCGCGGAGGCGCGGATGGCGCGGCCCGAGTCGGTAGTCTTCAGGAAGTACCACACCCCGAGGGTGCAAAGCACTGAGCCGACGAGGGCGATCAGCTGTGTCCCGCTGATCACGACCGAGCCGAGATGGATGTTCCACGTCGAGTAGCGCGTGTTCACCGACTGCACGTTGGCGCTGAACAACATCAGCGCCAGGTTCTGCAAAATCAGCGAGACCCCCAGGGTGAGCATGATCTGGTTCATGACCGGGTCTTTGAGGATCGGACTGATGGTGGCACGGAAGATCCCGATGCCGAAGAAGAACATGAAGGGCACCGTGATGATGATGGTGATGTAGGGGTCGATGTGGCCCCGGGCGACGAGAAAGTAGGCAAGGTAGAGCGCCACCATCAGGAACTCGCCTTGCGCGAAGTTGATGATCTTCATGACGCCCCAGATGAGCGTCAGTCCGATCGACATCAGGGCGAACAGCCCGCCGAGCATGATGCCGCTGGCAACTGCCTGGCTGAGCACCGCGCCTGAGAAGTTGAGGTTCATCTAGCAGCTCCCAGTTCGAGCGAGACTACCGGCACGGGCGCCGGGTCGGAGTGGACCGCGGCCCCGGCCTGCGAGAGACGGTCGCCGGGGTCGCGGTCTCTGTGCGGGGCTGAGGCGTCAGCGCTGCCTCTACCCCCGCCGATCCTCTGTCGTCAGGGCACGATCAGCTTGCCGGGCGCGGGCAGCGGGAAGAGCGTCTGGAACACGCCCTTCTGGATCTGGACCACGTAGAGCGGAGCGTCGGTGATCTCGCCGTCGGCAGTGAAGGTGATCTCCTTGGTCGGGATGACGACCCGGTCGACGCCGGCGACGAGCTTGACGTTGGCCATGGCATCGCGGAGCTTGGCCTTGTCGGTCGTGGCGGCGTCCTCGAGGGCCTTGGCGAGCACGTAGACGCCCTGGTAGCCGTCCATGCCGTTGCCGGTCATGTTGTCGCCGTACAAGGCCTTGTAGGCCGTGTTGAGGTCGATGCTCGTTTGGTTCGCGTCAGTTGAGAACTCGATCTCGGTGAGCCAATTCTCGGCAGTGTCGCCAAGGGTCTTGATGAACTGCGGATCCACGGTACCGCCGGCAGCGTCGAAGAAGAGCTGCTTCATGCCGAGCGTCTTGGCCTCCTGGGCGATGAGGATGGAGTCGTTCAGATAGGTGGTGGTGAGGACGACGTCCGGGTTGGAGGCCTTGACCTTGCTGACCTGCGTCGTGAGGTCGGCGGATGAAGCCGCATAAGCGACGTTGGCGACGACCTTGATGCCCGCGTCCGCGGCGTACTTGAGCTGGCCGGCCGAGGTGGACTGGCCGAAGTCGGTGTCTTCGTGGAGCAGAGCCACTGTCTTGACCGCGGGGCCACCCATGCTTTCCATTGCCTTGCAGAAGTTAATCTGGTCCCTGGCGTACCACGACGCCAGGTCGCAGATGCGGAAGATGTACTTGTAGCCCTTCTGGGTGATGGCGTCGGCGACGGCCGTGGTGATCAGCATCGGCGTCTGAAAACGCTCCGCAGTCTGAGTCGCCGGCAGAGCCACGCTCGACTGATAGGTGCCGAGGATGGCCGTGACGTTGTCCTGCTGGCAGAGACGCGTGATCTCGCTGATGCCGACGTCTGGCTTGCCTTGGCTGTCTGCCTCGACGAGCACGAGCTTGGCGCCGCCCATGGACTTGATGCCTCCGGCGGCGTTGATCTCATCAACGGCCATCTTGACGCCGCTGATGCACTGGTCACCGAGCTTGGCGAGGTCGCCGCTGACCGGGTAGAGCGTGCCGATCTTGATTTCCTTGACCGAGCTGCTGCCCGAGCTGCCCGAGCTGCTGCTCGAGCTGCCGCACGCGGCCACCCCGGCCGCCACGGACATGGCGAGCATGGCGATGAGCGCCACTGCCCAGATTGACGTGCGATGCTTCATGACTCCCCCTGTTGGTCGACACGGCGCCCTCTGCGCCGCTGCTGTGGCCACGACCCCGTGACGGAAATGCGCACGAGGAATGCGTGCGTGGGATGAAAGCCGGGGACCAGGCACATGGATGGCCTGCCAGAGGTCGTGTGGCCTGCGGCATCGGGAAAACCGACATCCGTGAGCTTGCTCGGTCTGCTTCGGCCTCTTGTCACTCGCGACCGTCACGGCCCCCGGCTGGTTCCCCCATAAGGGACAATAGGCCAGCCGCCACTCGGCCACATCGGAGTGTGGCGGCAGTATGGGTCGGGGCTAGCCGTGAATCTGACGTTGTCGGCGTCGGGGAATGCCGGTAGAACGAGCGCGGGTCAAGCAGTAGGCGGACTACAGATAAACCCCGAGCGGCAGGAACGCCGCCGCCGGCTCGGCGACCTCAGTCCAGATGGATGATGCCGCGACGCAGGGCGTACTTGACGAGCTCGGTCACATCATGGAGCTCGAGCTTACGCATGATGTTGGCGCGGTGCGTCTCGACGGTCTTCTTGCTCAAGAAGAGATGCACGGCGATCTCGTGGTTGCTGTGGCCCTCTGCCACGAGCGCGAGGATCTCCTGCTCTCGTGGCGTGAGCAGCTCCTTGGGGTCGCTGGCGACGTCGCCGCGCACGCGGCGCACGTAGTCCTCCACGAGCTTTGCGGCGATCGCCGGGTCGACGAACGACGCCCCCTCGTGCACCGCCTTGATCGCCTGCACGAGGTCGTCGCCGGTCACCCCCTTGAGCACGTAGCCCGACGCCCCCGCCTTAATCACTTGCTGCACGTACTCGTCGTTGTCGTGCATGCTCATGACGAGCACGACGACCTCGGGATGCCGCTCCTTGATCCGCACCGTCGCCTCGAGCCCGCCGAGGTTGGGCATCACCATATCCATGAGCACGACGTCGGGCCTGACAGTGTCCACCTGAAGAACGGCGGCCTCACCGTCTTCTGCCTCGCCGACCACCTTGATCCCCGGCTCGCCGGCGAGAAGGGCGCGGACGCCCTCCCGCAGGATGCGGTGGTCGTCGACAAGGAGGACGCGGATGGGCGGTGAGGTGGCGCCGGCGTCAGGCACTTCTGGCCTCCGCGGGTAGGGGGATGAGCACCTGGATCTGCGTGCCTCGGTCGCGTACCGAGTATACCGTCACGCTGCCGTCGAGCGCTTCGACCCGCTCGCGGATGGACAGCAGGCCCACGCCGGAGTGCCCGTTGCTCGCGCGCGCCAGGGTCGCCGGGTCGAAGCCGATGCCGTTGTCGCTGACCGACAGGGAGACGTGATCGGGCGTCGTGTTGATGTGGAGTATCGCGCGCGTGGCGTGCGCGTGGCGCTGGACGTTGGACAGCGATTCCTGCACGATGCGGTACACGGCGGTCTCGAGCGTGGGCGGCAGACGTTCTTCGACGCTGTCGATGTCGGTGACGACCCGCAGGCCCGATGCCTGCAGGTGCGTGTCGACGTACCAGTGCACCGCCGGGGCGAGGCCGAAGTCGTCGAGCATCGATGGCCGCAGGTCGTAGACCAGCAGGCGAAGCTGCCCGAGGCAATGGTGCAAGATGTCGCGTGCCGCGGCGACCTGCTCGAACGATGCGGAGTCGGGATCTATCGTCTTCTCGGCGACGTCGAGGTTGAGCAGTGCCGCGGCCAGCGACTGGCTCGTGTCGTCGTGCAGCTCGCGACCGATGCGTCGGCGCTCGTCCTCGATGCTCTCGAAAACCTTGGCCGAGTAGGCGCGCGATTCCAGCGCCATGCGATCGAGCATCGCCGAGAACGACTCCACCACGGAGCGGAAGTCGGGATCGGGCATCTCCTCGGCGGGGATCGGCTGGTCCTTGGCGGGTCGGCTGATGCTCGCCATCGTGTGGCTGAACTCGAGCAGCGGGCGAAAGGCGTTGCGCAGCACCAGGTAGTTGGCGGCGGCCATCACGCTCACCATGATCAAGAAGTAGGCGCCGGCGATGAGGCCGGGGCTGACCTGCGGGAAGCGCCTCACAAGGAGCGTGTCCAGGACCGCGCCAAACAGAATGACCGCAGCGTTGACGGTGACCACTTTCTGGAGCGTGGATCTGCCGCTGCGCTTGCGCACCCGTCTGCCTTCCTGTGCGGGTCAGGGTCGCTGGTGTGTGGCGGCACACTACCTCATGGACCGGCGCCGCGCACGTTCGGGCGGCCGGCGCAGCCCCACCGGCTCAGAGGTACGTGGCGCGAAAGGCGACCGCGCTGGCCGCCTCGGCTGCGGCGACGAGCGCGCGCAGCCGCTCAAGCTCCTGCTCGTGCACGAGCAGCTCGACGCCGTCGACGCTGCCCACGGGGACGATGCCGCGCACGCTGCTGGTGAGCAGCATGCCGTCGTCGGGGCGCAGGTCGGCGACCCGTGCAAACGCCTCGACCACCGGGATGCCGTGCGCGCGCGCCAGCTCCTCGACCTTGGCGCGCAGCACGCCCGGCAGGATGGCGCCCTCAGCCGGCGGCGTCACGAGCCCGCCACCGCGGACGAGGAACATGTTGGAGGTGGCGCCCTCGGAGATCCGGCCCTCGTCGTCGACGAGGATGGCGTCGTCGGCGCCTGCGGCCGTCGCCGCGCGCTGGGCGAGGTATGACTGCATCACGGTCATCGCCTTGAGCTGCGCCCGCACGCGCACTCCCAGATAGCTGATCACGCGGAGGGGACGCGCCGGGAACTGCCGCCGGTCGGTCTGGATGAGCAGGCCGGGCTTGCCGTGCGGCGGCCCGGCCGTGACCAGCACGCGGCAGGCGCCGTCCGGCACGTCGTCGGCCGCGGACAGCCGGCAGATCTGCGCGGCCATCTCGACTCTGGAACAGGGGCGTTCGAGGCCGAGCTCCTCGAGGCCGAGGTCGAGGCGCGCGACGTGCTCCTCGAAGAACACGGGGAGGCCGCCGACCAGCTTGAGAGTCTCGTAGAGGCCGAGACCGTGGGTCAGGGCGCGGTCGGTGGCCGGCAGAGTGGCCTTCTCCGGCGCGATGAGCGCGCCGTTGAGCATGAGGACGGTCATGACCGAAGTGTATCTCGCCGGTCGCGCCGGCGCACGGCGGCCGCGCTCAGCGGCCGGCGGGCGCTCAGCCGGCGCGCTCGGCGATGCCGGCGCTGACGGCGCGCAGCATGCCGGCCGCTTTGTGCAGCGTCTCGCGGTGCTCGCGGTCGGGCACGGAGTCGGCGACGATGCCCCCGCCGACCTGGAGGAACAGCCGGTCGCCGACGCGCACCAGCGTGCGGATCACGATGTTGAGGTCGAGGGCGCGCGCCGCGATCCAGCCGAACGAGCCCGTGTACGGCCCGCGGCGCACCGTCTCGAGCTCGTCGATGATCTCCATGCAGCGCACCTTGGGGCAGCCGGTGATGGTCCCGCCGGGGAACATCGCTTTGGCGAGGTCCACGGCGTCGCGGCTCGGGTGCAGGTGGCCGCGCACGTTGCTCACGATGTGGATCACGTGCGAGTAGTACTCGTTGACCATGAGCTCGGAGACGCGCACCGTGCCGTACTCGCAGACCTTGCCCAGGTCGTTGCGCTCAAGATCGACGAGCATGACGTGCTCGGCGCGGTCCTTGGGGTCGAGGTTGAGATCCTCGGTGAGCGCGTCGTCCTCGGGGCGCTGGTCGCCGCGCGGGCGCGTGCCGGCTATGGGCCGTGTCTCGGCCCAGCCCTCGCGGTCCAGGGAGACGAGGCGCTCGGGCGACGACGAGATGAGCTCGTAGTCGCCGAAGTGCAGGTAGCCGGCGAAGGGCGAGGGATTGACGGTGCGTAGCGTCTGGTAGAGGTGCAGGCTCGGCAGCGCGTAGAGGCCGTCGAGGCGCTGTGAGAGGTTCGCCTGGAAGATGTCGCCGGCGTAGACGTACTCGCGGGTGCGGGCGACAACCGCCTCGTACTCGGGGCGCGTGAAGTTGGAACGGAACACGGAGAGATCGTTGCCGTGCAGGGCAGCGGGGGCGGGGCAGCGCGCGCCGACGAGGGCCGCGCCCACGCTCGCGCCTGTCTCCCGCGCCCGCGGTTCGTCCGCCGAGAGGCGGTCAAGCAGAAGCGCTTCGCCGCTGACCATGTCGCAGCGCAGCAGCCTGCCGGGCAGGAAGAGGTCGATGTCCGGCAGGCGCAGATCGTCGCGCGTCGTGTCTGGAAGGCGCTCGAGATACCGCACGGCGTCGTAGGCCAACAGACCGAACAGGGCCTCCGCCTCGGGGAAGTCGGACGCGATGCCGCGAGCCTGCTCCGGCTGGGCGCGTAGCAGATCGACGGACTCGGTGCCGGCCGGTCCGCGCGGCCGCAGGTCCGCAGGGAGCGCGGCCAGCCGCGCCGCCGCGCGGACCGCCTCAAAAGGCTCGAGCTCCTCGAGCGCGCGCGCCCGCTGCGCCAGGTCGCGCGCCGCCTCGTGCCAGTGCGTGCCGGGCTCCGACGTGACCCTCACGGCGCCGCCGCGCACGCGCAGGCGAAAGATGGGGTCCCAGGCGAGGTAGTGCCGGCGGGCGAGCTGCGCCGACCCGCCGGCCGAATCGAGCAGCACCACCGGCGAAACCCCCTCGAGGCGTATGCCGCGCAGCAGCGCGACGGGGTCGAGCGGCGGGGCCGGAAAGGCGGTGAGGTGAGGGCTCATGCTCTTGGCCGGCGGCGCCGGGCGCGGCGCGCTACTCCGCGCCGTACTCGAAGTCCTCGGCCTGGCTGAGCGTGCGGAACTTCGTGTAGTCGCGCACGAACCCCAGCCGCACCAGACCGGTGGGGCCGTTGCGGTGCTTCGCGATCTTGAGCTTGACGACGCCCTTGGAGGCCGGATCGCTGGGGTCTTCGTAGATGAACATGACCATGTCGGCGTCCTGCTCGATGGCGCCCGACTCGCGCAGGTCGGCGAGCTGCGGCTCGCGGTCGGCGCGCGCCTCGGGGGCGCGGTTGAGCTGCGAGACGGCGATGACCGGCACGTCGAGCTCGCGGGCCAGCTGCTTCATGGAGCGGGAGATGTTGGAGACCTCCTGCTGGCGGTTCTCTGCGCGGCTGTCGCCGGACATGAGCTGCAGGTAGTCGACGATGACCAGCGACAGGGCGTGCTTGGCCTGCAGGCGGCGCGCCTTGGCGCGCAGCTCGAACATGTTGAGGCCGGCGGTGTCGTCGATGAAGATGTCGGCCTTCTCGAGCTCTCCGGCCGCCTGCACGAGCTTCGCGTAGTCGTCGCCCGACAGGCTGCCGGTGCGCACCTTGTGCGAGCTGACGCGCGCCGACGAGCACATCATGCGCTCGCCCAGCTCTTGCGCACTCATCTCGAGGCTGAAGATGGCCACCGGAGCCTGGCCTTGCACCGCCACGTGCTGGGCGATGTTGAGGGCCAGGGACGTCTTGCCGACGCCCGGCCGCGCCGCGAGGACGATGAGGTTGGCTTTCTGGAAACCGCCGGTGAGCCTGTCGATGCCCTCGAAGCCGCTCGCCACGCCGCTCACGTCGTGACCGCGCTCGATGGTGTCCAGTCTCTCGAAGTTGCGGACCAGGACTTCCTTGATGTGCTGGAACTCGGCCACGCGCCGCTGCTGCTGGATGGCAAAGACCTTCTGTTCGCAGCGGTCCAGGAGCTCGTGGGTGTTGCCGGGATGCTGATAGCCGAGCTCCGCGATCTCGTTGCCGACGCGGATGAGGGCGCGCAGCACGCTCTGCTCGCGCACGATGCCGGCGTAGTGGGCGGCATTGGCCGCCGCCGGCACGAACTCGGCCAGCGTATGGACGAGCTCGCGGCCGCCGGCGCGCTCGAGCACGCCGTCGCGCTCGAGCTGAGCGCTGAGGGTGACCACGTCGACCTCTTCGCCCCTGTCGAACAGGGTACGGACGGCGCGGTAGATGAGGCGGTGCGTGTCGCGGTAGAAGTCGTCGGCCGAGAGCGACTCGGCGACCGCCGTGATGGCGTTGGGATTGACGAGCATGGCTCCGAGGACCGACTGCTCGGCCTCGACGTCGTGAGGCGGGAGATGGCTGGTTGCGGTCTCGAGGAGCGGGGCGGCCATGTAGTCTCCGGGGCGGTGCGGGCGGACTTGAACCCGCAGTGTACGCGACGCGGCACCATCATGGTAGCGCCGCCTGATGACGGAAAAGAGCGGCGCAAGAGCGCCGGGCGGGGGCGGCTGAGCCGCCCCGCCCGGCGGGGAAGACGCTGGTCTGTCAGGCCGCTATTCGGCCGTGACGATGGTCTTGACCGAGGCGACGAAACCGTCGGCCACCTCGACGTCGACCATGAAGGTGCCGAGCTCCTTGATGGGCTCCTCGAGAAGCACCTTGCGCTTGTCGATGCTGAATCCGCGCGCGCCCTTGATGGCGTCGGCGATGTCGGCCGCCGTGACGGAGCCGAACAGGCGGTCGCCTTCGCCGGCCTTGGCGACCAGCGTAAGCACGGTCTTGTTGAGCGTGGCCGTAAACTCCTCGGCCTGGACCGCCATACGGGCGTCGCGCGACTTGCGCTCTTCTTCGCGGCGCCGGAACTCGGTGATCTTGCCGGGCGTGGCCGGCTCGGCCAGCTTGCGCGGGATTAGGTAGTTTCGCGCGTAGCCTCGGGCCACGTTGGCCAGTGAACCTTTTTCGCCGAGGTTCTCGACGTCTTGGAGCAGGATGACCTCCATGCAGCCCTCCTCAGCGGCTTGCGTTGGGCAGGAGCGCCATCTCACGGGCGCGTTTGACCGCCACGGCGACCTGGTTCTGGTGGCGCTTGCAGGTGCCGGTGACGCGGCGTGAGCGGATCTTGCCCTTCTCGGACATCAGGCCGCGCAGGGCCGGGAAGTCCTTGAAGTCGACCTCGCCGGTCTTCTTCTGGCAGAAGGAACAGGTGCGGCGCTGAAGCGAGCCGGCGGCACTGGCCCCGCTCTTCTTATCGCGCCGCGGCGTTGAACTGGAACTCGGCATGCGTGTGCTCTCCTCGTCGCGCTCCGCGGAGCGCCGTCACCTTGAGCTTAGAACGGGATGTCGTCGTCGCCCGACTCGGCGAAGTCGCCCTTGGCGGGGTCGAGGCCGGCTTTGTTGAAGCCGGGCCCGCTACTTTGGCCGCCGCTCTGGCCGCCGCCGCTCCATGCGCCGCCCTGGCCGCCGCTCTCGCGAGGGCCGATGAACTGGACGTTGTCGGCCATGATGGAAACCGCTTGGCGCTTCTGGCCGTCCTGCGTCTCCCACTCGCGCCAGCGCAGTCTGCCGGCAACGCCGACCTGACGACCCTTGGCGAGGTACTGCGCGCAGCGCTCGCCCTGGCCGCCGAAGACATCGACGTCGAAGTAGTTGGGCTTGTCGCCCCACTCACCCGTGGTTGGATCCTTGACGCGGTCGTTGACGGCGACGCGCAGGCTGCACACGCTCGTGCCGCTCGGCGTCGCCCGCAGTTCGGGGTCGCGAGTGAGATTGCCGACGATGACGACGCTGTTGATGGACCCGGCCACGGTGGGCTCCCTTCGCTCGAAAAGACGGCTAGGACTTCAACCGAATGGTCATGAAGCGCAAGACCTCGTCGGTGATGCCCAGGACGCGTTCGACCTCGGCGAGGGTGGCGGGAGTGGCCGTGAACGTGATGACGGTGTAGACGCCTTCGGGTTCCTTCTTGATCTCGTAGGCGAGCTTCTTCTTGCCCCACTCGTCGACGCCGGCAATGTTGCCATTGTCTTTCTCGACGGTGGCGCGAAGCCGCTCCACGATCTCCTTCTGGCGCTCCTCGTCCGCGTTCGGGTTCACGATGAGCATGAGCTCATACTTGTTGATCGCGATCACCTCCTATGGTCTTCGCGGCCCCAGCCTCGGATGCTGGAGCAGGGGTGACAAGCTGCCTTCCGGCAACGTGAACGGGCACTCTACCAGCCCCCGGCGGGTGCAGGCAAACCGTACCGCACCGCGAGGACGGCGTGAAGGGTGACGGCGGCGGCGTGCGGTGACGTTGCCGGCGGTCCCGCGGTGACGTTGCCGGCGGAAGGCGGGCGGCCGCGCAGCGGCTGGGTCGTCAGGCCTCGGCCTCGAGGCGGCTGGCGGCCGGCGTGCCGGTGTCCACTTCCGCCAGCGTGAGCTCGCCGGCGACGAGACCGGCGATGCTCCAGATAGCGGCGAGGCGCGGCCGCCCGTTCTCGTCCGAGTGCATGTGCACCAAGACGGGCTTGACGCGCCCCACGAGCTCGCGGGCGTAGGCGTCGTCGCCGCCGAAGGCCGCGACGATCGCGTCGACGGCCCGGCTCACGCTGTCGGCGCGAAGGGTCGCCATGCCGCCGATGCGGGGGTCCTCCGCGAGCAGGCTGAAGAGCTCACGGACCTCGGCGCGATGGATCTCGCCGACGACGAGCCGCCCGGGGTCCATGCGCCGAGCCCTGGCGAACACGGAGGGGACGTCGCTGTCGGCGTCCACGCCGAGACGCACACAGAACGAGCGCTCCTTCAAGGCCGGCAGGTCCGGGCCGCGCTCGATGGCGACGAAGCGGTCGTCCACGGAGACGAGCTCGAAGAGCGAGTTGAGCAGCGTGGATTTGCCGGTAGCGCGCTCGCCGAAGATCAGCAGCGTGCGGCGGTCACCGATGAACTGTGCCAGCTTGGCGCCCTGGCCGACAGTGAAGGTGCCGCCTTCCAGGAGGCCGCGGAACGTCGTGGAGAGGACCCCGGGCGCGCCGACCTCGCCGGCGTACATCACCGAGGTGTGCGAAAACAGCGTGGCGCGCCGCGCGACGAAGTGATCGAGATAGGCGCTCACCTGCGCCTTAAGCAGGCTGCGCAGGATCTCGAGATGCTCGCGCGTCGCCTCGCCGATACGGGCGCGTTCGAGCTTGCTGATCGCCTCGTCTATCTCCTTGATCAAGGCGACCTGGACGGCGCGCAGTGCGGCGTCGCGGCCGACGGCCGCGACGCCCGGCGGCGCGCCGTCCCCGCCGTCCTCCGCAGCAGCCCCCCTGTGGGCTCCCGCCGCCTCAATGTCGTCGTCTGCCGGCATCCCGCTCTCCTCTCCGCGTGCGGCGCGGTCGGCTACTCTATCGGCAGGAGAGGGGTAGTCGGTTAACTCCACCTGCGATACCCTGTCAGCAGGCACCGGCGAGGACGGGACTCATGCGCCGCATGGTTGGGCGCTGGCCGGGGCTCATTCATTCCCGTCCACCCGCAGTCCTGCTTTGGGGCGTTGACGTTCCGTTTCGAACGAGGTGACTGCAGCAGTCGTGAGCGCGTGGTTCGTCACCCGGTCGAGCCAGGCGTGGTCGCCGGGCCGCTGACCGCGGCTGAGTCGGCGCGCGCCTGCAACTGGAGCCGGAGCCCGGGAGGACGAGCGGACCCGTCACGCTCCTCGACGCGAAAGGATGGTGAGGTGGTGAGCGATGCGATGAAGCCGTTCGTCCATCCCTATATCCCCAACTCGGTCCCGGAGGTCAAGCGGGAGATGCTTGCCGACATAGGGCTCAACGACGTCGCGGAGATCCTCGCCGAGATCCCGCCCGACCTGCGCCTCGACCGGCTGCTGGACCTGCCCGCGCCGTTGATGTCGGAGCTCGACCTCAAGCGGCATGTCCAGGGGATCCTCGAGCGCAACACCTCGTGCGTCGATAATCTCAGTTTCCTCGGCGGGGGGTGCTGGAGTCACTTCGTGCCCGCGGTCTGCGACGAGATCGTCAGCCGCGGCGAGCTTCTGACCGCCTACAGCGGAAGCAGCTACTCAGATCTCGGCAAGCACCAGGCTCGCTTCGAGTACAACAGCCTGATGGCCGAGCTGCTCGATTACGAGGTCGTCGTCGAGCCTACATACGACTGGGGCTCCGCGGCAGGCTTCGCGGCGCGCATGGCCGCCAGGATCAGCGGCCGCCGCGAGGTGCTCGTCCCCGAGAACCTGGGCCGGGAGCGCCTCTCCATCATCCGGGAGCTCTGCGAACCAGACTACATGGAGAGGCATCTGCCTGTCCGCCTGGTGGCGTGCGATCCGCTGACCGGGCGCCTGCTGCTCGACGACCTCAAGCGGTCTCTGTCTGCGGCCACGGCGGCCGTCTACTTCGAGAACCCGGGCTATCTGGGGCAGCTCGAACCCGGCGCCGCCGACATCTGCGCGCTCGCGCGCGCTGCCGGCGCCGTGTCGATCGCCGGGGTCGACCCCATCTCTCTGGGCATCGTTTCCTCCCCGGGCAGCTACGGAGCCGACATCGCCGTCGGCGATCTGCAGCCTCTCGGCATCCATATGAGCTGTGGCACGGGACTTTCCGGCTTCATGGCGTTCCGCGACGACGACCGCTTCATCGCGGAGTGCCCGTTCGCCATTTACACGATCGTCGAGACGGATGTGCCGGGCGAGCACACCTTCGGCGAGCTGCTGAGCGGGCGCACATCCTATGGGCAGCGCGAGAAGGCTCCCGACTGGGTCGGCACCCAGACAGGGCTCTGGGCGATCTGCGCCGGCGTCTACCTGGCGACGATGGGGCCGCAGGGAATGCGTGAGGTCGGAGACACGATCATCCGCCGCGCCCACTATGCGGCCCGCGCGCTCGAGCGCATCCCGGGAGTGACGCTGCCGATGGCAGACGCCTTCTTCAAGGAGCTCCCCGTCTGCTTTGACGGCTGCGGCGCGACGGTCGACGACGTGAACAGGGCTCTTCTCGAGCGTGGCCTGTTCGGCGGCCGCGATCTGTCCGGCGACTACCCGTGGCTCGGGCAGAGCGCACTGTACTGCTTCACCGAGGTCCACACCCGCGCCGACATCGATCGCTTGATCGCGGCTCTGCGGGAGGTGCTGAGTTGAGTGACGCACGAGAGAAGCTCGAGAAGAATGCCCGTCTGCGCCGCGAGGGCGGCCTGCTGCGTGACTTCCGGGCGATGCACTGGGATGAGCCCTTGATCATGGAGATGGGGCGCTCCGGCGAGCGCGGCGTCATCCCCCCTCAGGCGACGGATGTGGCTGAGGTCGTCGCGCCGGCGGAGGATCTGCTCCCCGCGACCCTCGTGCGATCGTTGCCGCCGGCTCTTCCCGAGCTCAGCCAGCCGCAGGTGCTCCGTCACTACACGCGTTTGTCGCAGATGACGCTGGGCGTGGACGTGACGATCGACATCGGTGAAGGCACGTGTACGATGAAGTACAGCCCCAAGGTCAACGAGCAGCTCGTGCGCTCTCACAAGGTCCTCGAGCTTCATCCCGAGCAGCCCGAAGAATCGCTTCAGGGCATCCTCGAGATCTGCCATCGCATGGCCGGGATGCTGGGCGAGATCTCCGGCATGGACGACTTCTCGTTTCAGCCTGGCGGGGGCTCCGCGGCCGCCTTCGGTTTCGCCGCCATGGCGCGCAAGTACTTCCACGAACGGGACGAGGACCGGCGCGACGAGGTGATCACCACGATCTTCTCGCATCCCTGCGACAGTGCCTGCCCGGCTACCGCAGGCTACAAGATCATCACGCTGATGCCCGCCGCCGACGGCTACCCCGATCTTGTGGCGCTGAAGGCGGCGCTGAGCGAGCGCACCGCCGCCATCATGATCACCAATCCGGAGGACACGGGGATCTTCAACCCGGGGATCCGTGAGTTCACGCGGGCCGCCCACGACGTGGGCGCGCTCTGCTACTGCGACCAGGCTAACCTGAACGGGCTGCTCGGCGTCAGCCGTGCTCGCGAGGCCGGGTTCGACGCCTGCCACTTCAATCTCCACAAGACTTTCAGCAGCCCCCACGGCTGCAAAGGGCCGGGCGCCGGTGCCCTCGGGGTGACGGCCGCACTTTCGCCATATCTGCCTGCGCCACACATCGTCGCGGTCGAGGACGGATCGGCGGAGAACGGGATCCGGTACCGCCTCGATGCGCAGCGACCCCACGCCATCGGCAAGCTGCGCGCGTTTCTCGGCAACCTGGCCGTGGTCGTGCGCGCCTACGCGTGGACGATGTCCCTCGGCGCCCGCGGCCTCAGAGAGGTCGCCGAAGTGAGCATCCTCAACAACAACTACCTCGAAGCCCAGCTCCGCGAGATCCGCGGCATCAGCTATCCATACGTCGGAGGCCATCGGCGCCTGGACCAGATCCGCTACAGTTTCGAGCGCCTGAAGGAGGACACCGGCTTCGGCACGGAAGACATGAAGGCGAGGTTCTGTGACTTCGGTCTTCAGACGTGGTTCACGAGCCATCACCCCTGGATCGTCCCTGAGCCGTTCACGCCGGAGCCCTGCGAGACCTACTCCAAGGAGGATCTCGACCACTGGGCGGCGGCGATGAAGCGCTCGGTGGACGACGCCTACGATAAGCCCGAGCTCGTGGCGTCGGCCCCTCAACGCCAGGCGTGTGGCCGGATCCGCACGTGGGAGAGGTTCGTGGAGCCCGGGGAGTGGGCGGTCACGTGGCGCGCCTATCAGAGGAAGCACGGCTGCGGCGGGCTGCGGGACGAGCAGGACGCGTCCGCCCTCGATGAGGCCGGCGGTTGACGACTCTCGCGAGGCGGCCGCAGCCTGCGCGTTGAGGTGGCGCGAGGAAGCACACCGGCGACTTCGCTGTGCCTGCGTGGAGCGCCGGGCTTCGGGAGCAGCGATCGGGTGGTACAGTCGGGGCATGATGACCACGACGGGCACCATCACCGCACGGCTGTTCGCCGGCCTCGAGACGCAGACCGCCGAGCGACGCACTCAGCACGCGTTCCTGCTGGCCGAGACCCCCACCGTGGACGCGGTCGTCGAGCGCCTCGGTCTCAAGCCGGGCGCCACCGGGATCGTCCTTGTCAACGGCGTGCACGCCGGCGGCGAGCGGGTGCTCAAGCCCGGCGACGAGATCGCACTGTTCCCGCCGCTCGGGGGAGGGTGACGTCTCGGCCGCGCTCGAGTCTCGTCTGACGGAGGCCGCAGCGGAGAAGCCGCCGCGGCGGCACCGCTTTGCGGCGGCGATCGTCGGCCTGCTTCTCGGCGCCTCCGTCCTCTGCGTCGGTCTTGTGACGGCGCGCATGGCGTATTCGCACTCCGTGCACTACTGGTTTCTCATCTGGAACCTGGTGCTGGCTTGGGTCCCGTTCGTCTTCGCCGGGGTGGCCTATACTCTGGCCTCGGCGCGTCGCGCCGTGCTGTACGCTCTCATTGTCGTCGCGGCGCTGGTCTGGCTCGTCTTCTTCCCCAACGCCCCGTACATCCTCACCGATTTTCTGCATCTCGGCAGCATGGGCGACATCGTCCCCGGCTGGTACGACGTTCTCATGCTGTTCTGGTTCGCGTGGACGGGCCTGCTCCTCGGCGTCGTGTCTCTCTACTTGATGCACGAAATCGTCGCGCGCGCCTTCGGCGGCGCGGCCGGCTGGGCCTTCGTGGTCGCCGCCGCCGCGCTCGGCAGCTTCGGCATCTACCTGGGCCGCTTTCTGCGCTGGAACAGCTGGGACCTGCTGCGCCGGCCGATGCCGCTGGCCGGAGAGCTCTACGGCAAGGTCACCGATCCCGCTTCGCAGCCCCGGCTGCTCGGGTTCACGCTGCTGTTCGCCCTGCTCTTTCTGTTCATCTACGCGGCCGTGTACATCTTCGCGAAGCTCACCAAGCCGAGCGCGGACGTTGGCCAGCGGTGAGCGTCCGCGCCGCGCGTCTATGACGGCGTGCCGTGTGGGGGGTTGCCGTCGGTCTCCGCGGTGCTACACTCGCCGGCATGACCGCAGGCAACATCCCCCGTCTCATCGAGACCCTCAAGACCCAGGCCGGCGACGAGAAGCGCCTCGCCTGCGCCGAGGCGTTCAAGATCGCCCGCGACCTTGACGTCCCTCTGGCCGAGGTCGGCCGCACCTGCGACGAGCTGGGCATCAAGATGATGCGCTGCCAGCTCGGGTGCTTCTAGCCGAGAGGCCGCGCGCGGCGGCTGCTCGGCGGGCGCCGCTTCTCCGCGGTCTCGCCTTTCGCGGCGACTGCGGACAAGTCGTTATCCCGCGCCCCCCGGTGGGAATGAGCCCGGCATGAGTCGTCACGGGCGCGGCTGCGCCGCAGGCCGCGGAGCCATGGGAGCCGGGAGGTACGCACAATGAAGCCGCACGTCGAGGTCCGGGTCAGCGACCTCATCCAGCCGGGGCTGACGATCCGCGGACCGTACGGAAGCGGGGAGCCGATGGTGCTCCGCGCGCCGTGGGACGGCGCCGAGCTGGCGCGGATCCCCACGGCCACACTCGAGGACATCGACGTCGTCCTTGACCGCGCACGTGCGGCCGCGGAAGCGTACCGCTGGTTCCCCGCGTGGAAGCGCGCGGCGATCCTGGAGCGCGCCTCGCACCAGATCGAGGACAATGCCGAGCAGATCGCGCGCCTGATCGCGGCCGAGGGCGGCAAGCCGCTCAAGGATGCGCGCGCCGAGGCCCTGCGCGGCGCCTCCACCTTCCGCTGGGCGAGCGAAGAGGCCAAGCGCACGGCCGGCGAGCTCATTGAGATGGACGCCGACCCCAGCGGCGAGAACCGCTTCGGCTGGACGATCCGCGAGCCGCGCGGCGTCATCGCCGCGATCTCGCCGTTCAACTTCCCGCTCAACCTTGTGGCGCACAAGGTGGCGCCGGCGCTGGCCGGCGGCAACGCCGTCGTGCTCAAGCCGGCCTCCAACACCCCACTGACCGCGCTGCGTCTGGCCGAGCTCCTGGCCGCGGCCGGCCTGCCGGACGGCGTCCTCCAGGTCGTGGTCGGCTCCGGTGCGACGATCGGCAACAAGCTGGTCATGGACGCGCGCACCAACATGGTGAGCTTCACCGGCAGCCCGCCGGTGGGCCGCCAGATCGCGAGAGACGCCGGCATGAAGATGGTGACGCTCGAGCTGGGCAACAACTCGGCGACCATCGTCGAGGACGATGCCAACCTCGACCTCGCCGTGCAGCGCATCGTGGCCGGCGGGTTCGCCAACTCCGGCCAGATCTGCATCTCGGTGCAGCGCGTCGTGGTGCACGCGGCGGTCTATGACCGGTTCCTCGCGATGCTCGTGCCGCAGGTCGCGGCGCTCAAGGTTGGCGATCCGCTCGACGAGACGACCGACGTGGCGACGCTGATCAACGACGGCGAGGTCGCGCGCGTGAAGGCGTGGATCGAGGAGGCGCTCGAGCAGGGCGCCACCTTGGCGACAGGCGGCGTCCGCGACGACGGCCGCCTGCTGCCGACTGTGCTCACCGACGTCACTCGCGAGATGAAGGTCTGCGCCAGCGAGGTGTTTGGCCCCGTCCTCAGCATCCTCAAAGCGCGCGACCTCTGCGAGGCCATCGAGATCAGCAACGACAGCACGATGGGGCTGCAGGCAGGAGTGTTCACGAGCGACTTGAACAAGGCATTGTACGCGGCCAAGCGCCTCGAGGTCGGCGGCGTGATGATCAACGAGGTGCCCACGTTCCGCGTGGATCACATGCCGTACGGCGGGATCAAGGGCTCCGGCATCGGCCGGGAAGGATTGAAATACGCGATTCGGGAAATGACTGAGCTGAAGATGGTCGCGATCCGCGAGATGGATTGGCAGACCGGAGGACCGCCCACCGACGCCTGCCTGCGCGAGCCGCTTGGCCCGTGAGGGCCGCGGGGCTCGGACGGGCAAGCGGCCGGGAGCACCGGTGACTCAGCCAGCCCGGTGTGAGACGGTCGGGAGCGACGAGGAAAGGAGGCACGCGACATTGATTGACTTACGAGGTGCGGCGCGCTAGAGCGTCCCGCATGCGGTGCGACTGCGCGCCGCACCATAGTCTGGGGCGGCGGGCCAAAGGGCCCGCCGCCCCTCTTGCGTACGGCGGGGGCGGCAGGCCACGCACGAGCGACACGGAGGCGCGCCCGTCACGAGCGATGCTGGGCGGCGGGTGCCCGACTGGGCGTCCGCCGCCCAGCAACTTCACGCCGGCGTCAGCGCGCCAAACGTCACCGGCGTGCCGATGGCGAGGCTCAGGGTCTCAGAAACGAGTCGAGATGGCGAACGCATTGGGGAAGAAGAGCGGCTGGCCATACGTTGACTTGCCGTAGGCGCCGATGGCTTGCTGGCCCTCGTAACTCACGAGCCAGGCGGCCAGCCACTCGGCGCCGGTGGAGGCGACCTGGTCATGCATGATCTGGTTCAGGAGCAGCACGGAGTACTGATTCTTGAGGTCTTCCTTCTTGGGCAGGGTCATGACGAGCGGCGCGAGGGTGCTCCGGTTCTTCAGCCAGGTGGCGGTGTCTGTGAGCGTGTAGGCGCCTTTCTCGGCCGTGACCTGGAGACAAGGCAGCTGGCCGCCGGCGGCTGTGATGTACCAGGCCCCGGTCGGTGCGGTGGCGGCGGACGTCGTCACGCCGGCTGCGTGCCAGAGCTGCAACTCCTTCTCATTGGTGCCGGAGGCGTCGCCGCGAGACACAAAGGCGACCTTCCCGGCGGCCAACTTGGCGCCGTAGGCGGCGATGCGCTTGAAGGCGTCGGCGGCCGACTTGGCCTTGGCGACCTTGGCCGGGTCGCCCTTGGGTCCGACGATGGTGAAGTAGTTGTAGGCAAACGGGAGGCGCAGGGTGGCGACGCCGTCGGTCAGCAGCTGCTTCTCGTCGGGGGGCGAGCACACGATGATGACGTCGGCGAGCCCGTCGCGGGCCGCCTGGATGGCCGCACCGGAGCCCACGTAGGTGGGGTTCACGGTGATGCCGGGGTGGGCGGTGTTGTAGGCGGGCAGCACGACGTCCTGCATGAGGCCGGAGTCGTGCACGCTGGTCGCGCAGTAGACGACGAGCTTGGCGTTGTTGGGCGCGGACTTCCCGGCAGCGTGGCCGCTGCCGTCGGCGAAGCTGGCCCCGACCATCGCGGCGGCGGCGAGCGCCACGAGGGCGAGCACGAGCAGACTGCGTCTCACGAGCATCTGTGTCGTACTGCCGAACATGGTACCTCCCTCGTGTCGCTTCACGGACCTACTTGGAGTGCGTCGGAAGCCTGGTGCCGGTGGCGGGAGGTGCGGGTCGCGCCGGGTCGGACAGAGGGTGGAGAGCCCAGACGAGCGCGAACAAGCGAGCCTCTCTTCTTTCCACCATCGGGGACGCGGCCGTTGCGCGCTGTACCCTGCCGGCGCAAGCTCCATGGGCAGCGCACCTGCCGGCAGGACTCCAGCGCTCGAAGAGAACTGACACAGTAGCCGAAGCCTCTGTGGCGGGTCAAACGGCGCCGAGATCTACCTATGCACCAGATCAGATGCCGGGGCGGGGCATACGGGGTGTTGGATGGTGATGCGCGGCCGGCGCGCACCCCTGAGGGCGCGCCTGCATCTCCTCGCCCAGGCCACGATGCACGGCTCGAGAGCATGCGCTCCGTCCCGGAACGAGACGGCATGGGCCAACATGTCCAGACGGCGCGGCCGCAGTACGGACACGGCGACCTTGTGCCGCAGGGCACGCTCGGCTAGAATCCGGCTGCTTCTCCGAGTCTCGGATTCCTAAGGGCGTGAAGCCTATGGAGCCGAAGCCGGAAGGGTACAGCGGGAAACCGCCGTGTCTCCCAGTGCGGAAAGGAGAGCGCGCCTCGCCGGGCCTCTCCGTGTGGATGGGCCCTTTTCGTGGCCTCCCACGCGGTTGCGGCGTGACGAGGCTCCTTCGGTGTCTCGATCGCGCCTCGCCGCCCGCGGACACGGCTCTCTCTCACCCTTCCTCGGAGCTGCATGTATGGGAGCCTAGGGAGGAGTGGGACCATGATCAGGAAGCTGACCTTGACCGCCGCAGCCGTGGCGGTCCTCATGCTCGCGCTGGCGGTGCCGGCCATGGCGATGCGAGGCACCGCCGCCGAGCCCTACGGCTGGGACCTGCAGCTGCGCAACACCGTGACCGCCAAGTACGGCGCCGACCTGACCTACAAGGCCTTCGCCGCCTGGGTCGCGAAGGCGAACCGTCAGGTGACCGTCACGGACAGCAGCGTTCCCGCCGACACGGTGATCTACAAGGGCGTCGCCCTCAAGGCCCTGGTCGGTTACTTCGACGACAACGACCCCAACACATTCAACGATGAACTGGCCGCGGGCGGCTACAACGTCGTCGTTCTGGGCATGGACGGGTTCGCCGCGACGTTCGCGAGCGCCGACATCGCGAGCCTCGGCGACAAGGTCATCATCGCGAACCTGGCCAACGACGCGCCGCTGCTTGTGTCCAAGGCCAAGCTCAGCAACGGTGCGGCGAGCTGGAAGCCAAGCTGGCCGCTGAAGGTCGTCAGCAACGACCCCAGCGTCACCGGCAAGATGAAGCCCGGCGGCATCGTGCGCCTCAGCATTGTGCCGGCCGTGGCACCGGCCGCCGCCGCCGAGCCCTACGGCTGGGACCTGCAGCTGCGCAACACCGTGACCGCCAAGTACGGCGCCGACATGACGTCGTCGCAGTGGGCCGCCTGGGCCGCCAAGGCGGGCAGGACGGTGACGATCACCGACAGCAGCGTCCCCACGTCCACGGTGACCTACTCGGGAGTGTCCCTCAAGAACATCGTCGGCTACGTCGACGACAAGAACCGCAGCACGTTCAATGCGAAGCTGGCCAAGAAGGGCTACTACGTCACCATCCTCGGCATGGACGGCTTCTACGAGACGTTCGCGAGTGCCGACATCGCCGAGCTCGGCAACCAGATGATCGTCGCGAGCCTGGGCAACGGCCAGCAGCTCCCCGTGCCCAAGCCGTTCGTCGACAGCAGCGGAGTGGCGCAGTGGGTGCCGAACTGGCCGCTCAGGGTGGTCAGCAACGTCCCCGCCGTCGCCCCGGCCACTCAGACTCGGGGCGTCGTGCGCATCAGTATCGTGAAGTCGTCGCCGGTGGGGGCAGCCCCCTTTTGACCAGACCCGCACCGCGGGCAAGAGAGGCTGGACGCTGACGCTGCAGGGCAAGCTCAAGAAGGTGCTGCCGATCGGCAAAGTGCCGGCGACCGTGGCTTGGTACGGCAACAAGGCCGGCAACATCAACCCGTCGCTGCGCTACGTGTACAAGGGTCAGACACTGTACAAGCTGGTCGGCCTCGTGGACGACAAGGATCCCGGCTCGTTCAACGTCGCTCTGGCGAAGAAGGGCTACCAGATCCAGTTCTTCTGCCGCGACGGCTACAAGCCCAAGCTGCCCAGCAAGTGGATCATCGGCAAGAAGCGGTGGATCGTCGCCAAGATCAAGGACGGCAAGCTGCTGACCGGCAACGAGGCGCCGTTCCGCTTCGTTGGCGGCCCGCCCATCACGCAGCCGTTCAACAACAAGTTGTCGGCTTTTGGCGTCACCAAGATCCGGCTCATCTTCTGAGCCGTCCGCGGCCCGGCTTGCGCGCGGCGTGGCGGGGGTTTCTCGCCCATTCTCCCCGCCGCGCCGCCGCCGGGAGCGGAGCAGGGCGGCCGGCCGGGGCCGGCCGCCGCAGCCAACCACACGAGGGGGCATCCATGAACAAGCCGAGGATCTGGGTCGGAGCCGTGGTCGTCGTGATTGTGGCGCTCGTCGCCGTTGTCCTCGCCGGCGCGGTCGTGCCGGGCGGCACGCCGCAGGCGGCTGCCGCCGACCCGGTGGTGCTGACGGTGACCGGCAACGGCCAGACGAAGACGTTTACGATGGCCGAGCTCCAGGCTCTGCCGGTCTACTCCGGCTACTCCGGCATCATCAACAGTGCCGGCACGGTCACCCCGCCGATCGCCGTCAAAGGCGTGAAGCTCACCGATCTCCTCGCGGCGGTCGGAGGCATCCCCGAGCTCCAGTCGACCGACATCACAGCCAGCGACGACTACGGGATGACCCTCACCTATGACGAGGTCGTCAACGGCAACATCCTCATGTACAACGCCACCACCAAGCAGGAGGAAGCCGCCAAGGCCCCGGCGTCGGTCGTCCTTCTCTACGAAGAGCACGGCGCGGCGATCGCGCCCGGTCCGACCGGCGACGGGCCGCTGCGTCTCGCCGTCTGCCAGCCCACCGACGAGAACCAGGTGGCCGCCGGTCACCTCTTCGTCAAGTGGGTGAACCGCGTCAGCCTGCGCGACGCCGTGGTCCCGTGGACCGTCCAGATGTACGGCCTCAAGGGCAAAGATGGCAAGCGCCAGACCTACACGCTGGACCGGCTCTCGTACGACTCGTGTGCGACGCCCGGCTGTCACGGTTCGGCGTGGACCGACACGGCGACGCAGAAGACGTGGTCCGGCGTCCCGCTCTTCCTCTGCATCGGCAAGATCGACGGCGGCAAGGGCCACGGCGGCTACGGTGCCTACAACGAGGCACTGGCGCTCAAGGGCTACCGCATCAAGCTCACCTCGGCGAGTGGCGCCACCGCCATCATCGGGTCCCGCACGATCCGCAACCAAGACAAGATCATCCTGGCCAACAAGCTGCAGGGGTCCGAGCTGACGGCGGACTACTATCCGCTGCGGCTGGTCGGTCCGAAGATCGGCAGCAAGAGCTTCGTCGGGCAGATCGTCAAGATCCAGATGCTGCCGAAATGATGGAAGCGGGGGCGCCCGAGAGGGCGGCGTCGTGAGACGCCTCATCGTGCCGGCCCTGGCCGGCGTAGCGCTGGCCGTGGGCCTGGTCGCCCTTCTGGCGGCGTGCGCAGGTTCGCCCGGCACTCAGCCAACAGGCCAGGCCTCCCCGGCCGTCAGTCCTTCTGGCCCCGTCGTCCTGACTCTCGTCGGCGAGAAAGGCGAGAAGCAGTTCACGCTCAACCAGCTTGAGGCGCTCCCGGCCTACACCGGCTACGCGGGCATCAAGAGCAGCACCGGCGTCGTCACGCTGCCCGCCGAGTACACGGGCGTGCGCCTCAGCGACCTCACGAACATGGTGGGCGGGATCACCAAGACCAACGGCGTCACGCTGGTGGCCAAGGACGGCTACGGCATGACGTTCTCCTACAACATGATCATGGATCATGCCTTCACGGCGTACGATCCCGCGACGGGCGCCGAGCAGACGCCGTCGAAAGACCTCACGGTCATCGTCGCCTACGCCCGCGAGGGCAAGCCGCTCGGCGACGACGAAGGACCCCTGAGGCTGATGGTCGCCACGCCGCAGCCGGGCGGGCAGGTGGTGGACGGCCACTGGTCGGTCAAGTGGATCGAACGCATCTCCGTGACCAAGGCCTCGGCCGAGTGGAAGGTCCAGCTCGAGGGCGCGGTGCCGGGCAAGCTCGACAAGCCGACCTACGTGAACTGCGCCTCGCCCGGCTGCCACGGCTCCGGCTGGGTCGACGCGGCCGGCAAGCGCTGGGAGGGCGTTCCGCTGTACCTCGTTGCCGGACTGGTGGACGACAAGAAGGGGCACGGCGCCGGAGCCTACAACGCAGCCCTGGCGCGCAAGGGCTACGACATCGTCATCGAGACCGCGACCGGCAAGGTCGTGACCATCGACTCGCGCGACATCGCCGGCAAGCAGAACGTGATCCTGGCGGGAAAGGTCGACGGCGGCGAGCTGCCGGACGAGCTGTTTCCGCTGCGGCTGGTCGGCCCGGGCCTGAGCGAAGCACAGATGCCCGGCGGCATCGCGCGCATCGTCGTGCGAGTCAAGAAGTAGGCGAACGGGATCGTGCGGCGCAACGAACGCTCCGCCCTGAGGAGCGGTTCGGCCGCGGCCGCAGCCTTGGCTGTGGCCGCGGCCGTCGCCTTGTGCCTGCTCGTCGCCCTCGCGGGCTGCGGAGGAAAGCAGCGCCAGGTGAAGCTCATCTACGCCGGCAGCCTCATCGTGCCGTTCGAGCGGTTGGCCACGGAGTTCGAGCGCACGCACCCGGGTGTGGAAGTGCTCACCGAGAGCCACGGCAGCATCCAGGTCCTGCGCCACGTCACCGAGCTCGGCGACCGCTTCGATCTGGCCGTCAGCGCCGACGAGCAGCTCATCCCGCCGCTGATGTACGACCGCGTGGATCCTGACACCGGCAAGCCGTACGCCTCCTGGTACTGCACCTTCGCCACCAACCGCATGGTGCTGGCGATCTCGCCCAAGAGCCCGTTGGCGGGAGAGCTCACCGCCGAGAACTGGTATGGCCGTCTGACCGGGTCGGACGTCCGCTTCGGGCTTGCCGACCCACGCTTCGACGCCGCCGGCTACCGCGCGCTTATGGTGCTGCAGCTTGCTGAAGGCGAGTACGACGATCCCTACCTCTTCGAGGACATGATGATGGGGCGCTTCACCTCGCCGGTCACCGTCACCCGCGACGCCAGAGGCGTCGATGTGATCGAGATCCCCGAGATCCTCGAGACGCAAGCGGGCAGCGGCGTGGTGCTGCGCGGCGCGAGCATCCAGCTCGTCGCCCTGCTCGAGTCGGGCGATCTGGACTGCGCCTTCGAATACGAGAGCGTCGCCCGGCAGCACGGCCTCAAGTACGTGAGGCTGCCGTCCGCCATCGACCTCGGCGAGGCGGCCCGTCGCGCGGCCTATCGGCGCGTCGAGGTCAAGCTCGACTCCCGCCGCTTCGCCAGCGTCAAGCCGGTGTTCCGCGGCGACGTGATCCGCTATGCGTTCACGATCCCGGCGAACGCGCCGGACCCGGGGCTGGCCGGCGATCTCGCCGCCTTTCTGCTGGGGGCGGACGGACGCCGCATCCTCGAAGCGGACTTCCAGCCGGTGCTCACACCGCCCACGCTCGATCACGCCTCCGCCGCGCCGCAGGAGGTGAGGCAGGCGTGCGGGGGGTCAAGGTGAGCGTCCGCAGGGATTACAGGCACCCGGCTGATCCAGGGCCCCCCGCACGCCTGCCTCACGTGCCGTGATGCGCGGTCGCCGCCTGTCGCTTTTCTGGGCGGCCTGCGCTGTGGCCGGCGCGCTGCTCGTCGCGTTCGTCGTGCTGCCGGCGGCGAGCATGATCGCCGGCGCCGGCGCCGGCTTTCTCGGCGAGGCTCTGCGCCAGGGCGACATCCGCCGCTCGCTGTGGCTGACGGTGTCGGCGGCGCTGATCGCCACGGCGATCGCCTTCGTCGTCGGCGTCCCGCTCGCGTATCTGCTCGCGCGCCGCGATTTCGTCGGCAAACGCGCCATCGAGGGCATCATCGACCTGCCGATCGTCTTCCCGCACACGGCCGCCGGCATCGCGCTGCTCATGGTGTGGGGCCGCGACGGCATAATGGGGAGGCTTCTGGCGCCCTTCGGCATCAGCTTCACCGAGACCGTCGCCGGCATCGTCCTCGCGATGCTGTTCGTCAGCCTGCCGTTCCTTGTCGACACCTCGCGCGAGACCTTCGCCCTTGTGGACGAGCGCTACGAGCACGTGGCGCGCACCTTGGGCTCGTCGCCGGGGGGCGCCTTTCTTCGCGTCACTTTCCCGCAGGCGTGGCGCGGGGTGCTCGCCGGCGCCGTCTTGATGTGGGGCCGCGGCATCAGCGAGTTCGGCGCCGTCGTCATCCTCGCCTACAACCCCAAGGTCATCTCGGTGCTCACGTTCGAGCTGTTCGAGGGTTTCGGCCTGCGCGCGGCGCAGCCGCCGGCCGTGCTCATCGTGATCGTCGCGTTCGTCGTCTTCCTGGTGGTGCGCACGGTGCTGCTGCCGCGGCGCGGCCGGTCGCGAAAGGGTTCCGCATGATCGGCCTGCGCGGCGTGGAGGTCGCCGCCGGCGCCTTCTCGGTAGGGCCACTCGACCTCGATGTGCCCGCCGGCGAGTACGCCGTGCTGCTGGGCCCGAGCGGCGCCGGCAAGACGCTGGTGCTTGAGGCGCTGGCCGGCGTGCGGAGGGTGCGCGCGGGACGTCTGTTCGTGGACGGCGCCGACGTGACCCGGCTGCCCGCGGAGCGGAGGCGGGTCGGGCTCGTCTTTCAGGACGGGCTCCTGTTCCCTCATCTCAGCGTCGCCGCCAACGTCGCCTACGGCTTCCACCGCGGCAACGGCGAACGGACCGGGTGGCTCCGCCGGCCGTCCGCCGAGCGACTCGCACAGCTCGCCGAGGAGGTGGGCATCACGCATCTGCTAAAGCGACGGCCGCAGACGCTGTCCGGCGGCGAGCGTCAGCGCGTCGCGCTGGCGCGGGCGCTCGCCGCGCGGCCCCGGGCTCTGCTTCTCGACGAGCCCCTGAGCGCCGTCGACGTCGAGGCGCGCGAGGAGCTTCAGGAGGTGCTGCGAAGCGTTTGTCGGCGAGAAGGTCTGACGGTGCTGCACGTCACGCACGATCGCGCCGAAGCATTCGCGCTGGCCGACACGTGCGCGCTCCTCGTGGACGGCACGCTTCGGCAGACCGGCCGGCCGCAGGACGTGTTGCGGTGGCCGGCCGACGAGGCGGTGGCGCGTTTCCTCGGCGCCCGCAACGTGGTGCGCGCCGTGCGCGACGAGTCCGATGCGCGCCTCGCGCACCTGGCCACGGGCGTCGCGCTGCGCGTCGCCGACCCGTTGCCGGCGGCCGCCGTCGACCTTGTCATGCGGCCGGAGGACGTGGAGGTGTGGCCGGTTGGCGCCGCGCCCCCAGGGGCCGCCAATCGTCTCCGCGCCACCGTGGTGCGCCTGGTCCTCCAGGGTGGCCACGTGCTGGTCGGCGCAGAGAGCCCCGCGCCGATGGAGGCCCTGGTCACGGCGCGCCGCGCGGAGGACCTTGGGCTGCGCGTGGGTGCCGCGGTCGAGCTCACTGTGGCTCCCGCCTGCGTCCACTCCATTCCGACAACGTGAGCGGCCGTTTGCCGAATGCCGCGGCGGGAATGAGCTTCGGGACGGGCCGCGTCGGGCGGCGACGAAGCGAAGGAGGCAGCCATGACCTTGAGTGCGCGCAACCAGCTCCCGGGCGTTGTCAAAAGCGTGGTGCTCGGCACCGTGATGGCGGAGGTCGTCGTCGACGTCGCGGGTCACCAGGTTGTGTCGGTGATCACGAGGCACGCCGTCGAGGCGCTCGACATCAAGGCCGGCGACAGCGTCAAGGCCGTCATCAAATCCACCGAGGTCATGCTCGAGAAATGACGCCGCGGGGATGGCCCGCTACACTGGAGCCCGCGTGAACGCCATCCCCGACAACTCTCAGGGCAGAGTCGACTACCTGCGCCTCTCGATCACCGACCGGTGCAATCTGCGCTGCACGTATTGCATGCCTGCCGAAGGCGTGCCGGCGCGTTCTCACGACGACATCCTCAGCTACGAGGAGCTGGCCGCGTTCGCCCGCGTGGCCGCCGGCTGCGGCATCAGCAAGGTGCGCATCACCGGGGGGGAACCGCTGGTGCGGCACGGCAGCGCCGACTTCGTCGGCATGCTCGGCCGCACGAGCGGCATCCGCGACATCTCGCTGACGACCAACGGGGTGCTGCTGCCGAGGCACGCGGCCGCTCTGCGCCGCGCCGGGCTGCGCCGGGTCAACATCAGCCTCGACAGCCTTGACCCGGCGCGCTTCGCGCGGATCACCCGGGGGGGGCGGCTCGCCGACGCGCTCGCCGGCCTTGACGCGGCCTTCGCCGCGGGCTTCGCGCCGGTCAAGATCAACGCGCTTCTGCTCGACGGCATCGAAGACGAGCTCGACGACTTCGTCGCCCTGACGCGCGAGCGCGAGGTGCACGTGCGCTTCATCGAGTTCATGCCGCTCGACCGCCGGCTCGGCGGCCACGGTCATCTGGTGCCGGCTCCCGAGATCCTGCAGCTCCTCAAAGACCGTCACGAGCTGGTGCCGCACGAGGGCCCTTACGGGCACGGCCCGGCGCAGTATTGGCACGCGCCTGGGGCGCTCGGCACCATCGGCTTCATCGCCGGGGTCTCCGAGCACTTCTGCGAGAGGTGCAACCGCCTGCGCCTCACCGCCGACGGGCGCCTGCGCACCTGCCTGTTCTCGGGCGATGAGGTCGCGGTCCGGCCGCTCATCGCCCATCCCGCCGAGCTGCGCGACGCGATCGGTGCCGCGGTGGCGGGCAAGAGCTTCGACCGCTGCCGCGAACAGCGCGCCAACGAGCGCGCGATGTCCGAGATCGGCGGCTGAGGCAGTGAGCGAGCTCAGCCATCTGGATGCGCGCGGGCGCGCGCGCATGGTCGACGTCGGCGGCAAGGACGAGACGGCGCGCGTGGCGCGCGCCGAGGCGCGCGTCTTCATGGCGCCCGCCACGCTCGCCATGATCCAGGACGAAGCGGCGCCCAAGGGCGACGTGATCGCCGCCGCCCGTCTTGCCGGCATCATGGCGGCCAAGCGCACCCACGAGCTCATCCCCCTGTGTCACCAGCTCAACCTGACCTCCGTGGCCGTCGAGATCGAGGCGGACGCCGCGCTGCCCGGCCTGCGCGTCGTCAGCGAAGCCCGGCTGCGTGGCCGCACGGGTGTGGAAATGGAGGCGCTGGTCGCCGCGTCCGTGGCGGCGCTCACCATCTACGACATGTGCAAGGCCGTCGATCGCGGCATGGAGATCACGGCCGTGCGCCTGCTCGAGAAGAGCGGCGGGCGCAGCGGCGAGTGGCGGCGCGAGGCGAGCGCGGAGCAGAGCGGCGGCGAGCCGTGAGCCGGCAGGCCGTGGACGGCCGCATCGTGTCGGTCAACGTCGCCGCCGAGAAGGGCGTGCGCAAGGAGCCCGTGGAGTCGATCACCCTGGTGGTCGAGCATGGCGTCGAGGGCGACGCGCACGCCGGTCCGTGGCACCGCCAGGTGAGCCTGCTGGCCGGCGAGAGCATCGAGAAGATGAAGGCGGCGTGCCCTACGGTCGGGCCGGGCGCCTTCGGCGAGAACATCACCACCGAGGGCCTTGTGCTCTACGAGCTGCCCGTCGGCGCGCGCCTGCACGCCGGCGAGACCCTGCTCGAGGTCACCCAGATCGGCAAGGTGTGCCACGACCGCTGCGCCATCTTCCGCCAGGCCGGCGACTGCGTCATGCCGCGAGAGGGCATTTTCGCGCGCGTCGTCGAGGGCGGAGAGATCGTGCCGGGTCAGGGCATCGTGCTGCTCAAGCCGAGCCTCATCGTGGCCGGCGTGCTCACGGTGAGCGATAAGGGCTCGCGCGGCGAGCGCGAGGACGCCAGCGGCGACGCCCTCGAAGTGGCGCTGCGCGCCTTGGGCGTCGCCTCTGTGGAGCGCGCCATCGTCCCGGATGAGGCCGACCAGATCGCCGCCGAGCTACGGCGCTGGGCCGACCAGAGCCCGGTGAACCTCATCCTCACCACGGGCGGTACCGGGATGACCACGCGTGACGTGACGCCCGAGGCGACACTCGAGGTGCTCGAGCGTCAGGCGCCGGGCTTCGCCGAGGCGATGCGCGCCGGCTCGGCCGCCACGACGCCGCACGCGATGCTCTCGCGCGCCGTGAGCGGGATGCGCGGCAAGACGCTGATCATCAACATGCCGGGCAGCCCGCGCGCCTGCCGCGAGCAGTTCGCGATGATCGCGCCGGCGCTGCCGCACGCCGTGGAGAAGCTGCTCGACCTGGGCGGCGACTGCGCCCCGCCCGAACCGCCGCCCGCGCCGCTGGGCTGACGCCGGGCCGGGTCGGCAGGCAGCCGGTCATGCCCGTCAGGGCGTGAAGCGCTGCCGGCGGAAATAGCTCAGGTACAGGGCGACGGCCGCGTCCGCCTCTGCCACCTCGCGGCGGTGACCGGCCGTGAGGCGATCGCCCACGCTCTGGCGCGTCACTCCGAGCCGCTGCGCTACTTCGCGCTGGTGGCCGAGCTCCCGGTAGGCCGCGATAGCTTCCCACTGCTTCAGCGTGCGCGCCCGGATGAGGGGGTCGACGAGACGACTCAGGGCGCCCAGCAGCACGTCGCCGGCGTCGCCGGTGCCGAGGTAGCGACAGAGGCCGTCGTCACGCACGGCGAGCCGCAGGGCGCGACGGGCAAGGGAGTGGCCGTCGCGCCCGTCGGTCGCCGGGTCGCGGGCGTGCTCGACGGCGCCGATGCCCGCGCCGAACCGCAGCTCCAGTGGAGCAAGACTCTCGCGGAGCACGCTGATGCAGAGCGGCGCCTGCGCCGGGTCTGCCAGGGCGCCCTGGGCGCGACCGTCGCCGGTCACGGCGAACGGTTCGGCGACGGCCGGTGCGAAGAGCTGGTTGAGACGCTCGAGGGCGGGCTGCAGGCGGCGACCGGCATCCGCCTCGCCGGCGCCGGCGACCTCGGCGCAGATCACGGCGATGAGCTTGCTCTCACGGCGTTTGTCGATGGACATGCCGCAAGCTACGCCGTCGGCCGTCGCCCTCCTTCACACGACTTAATCATGCTGCGGACAGTGGAAATGGCGTGAAGCCCGCTCGTGGGCTACACTATGGGGCGCCGCTCGCACAGCAACCGGGGGTATCCGCGTGAACAAGAAGTCTCGAACGCGTCTGCTCATCGCTACCGGCGTGATCGTCGTGGTGTTCGTCATCGGCGTGGTCTTTCTCGTGCAGAAACAGGGCGCCTACTACCGTCAGGTCTCCGATCTCACCAGCGGCCAATACGACGGCAAGAACGTCAAGGTCGGCGGCAAGGTGCTGGACGGCACGATCAATCGCGACGCCGGCGGAGTTCATTTCACCATCCAGGACCTCACGGGCAAGTCGCAGACGGTCAAGGTCACGTACAGCGGCCAGATGCCCAACACGTTCGACAGCGGTGTCGACGTAGTGGTCATCGGCAAGTACGCGGCCACCGACGGCACGATCAGCGCCGACCAGCTCCAGACCAAGTGCCCGAGCAAGTACAAGGCGCAGGCCTCCACCGCGCCCTCGCCGGCCGCGGCGCAATGAGGCCGCGCGGGTGCTAGAGCTCGGCCGATACTCGCTTTGGGCCGCGCTCGCCTTCTCCATGGCGAGCGTTCTCTTCCTTGCCCTCGGCATGCGCTGGGATCGCGAGGACCTGCTGCGCAACGGCTACTACGCGGTCTACGCGTTCTTCCTGAGCACCGTCGTCGCCGGCGCCGTGCTTCTGCAGGCCTTCCTCAAGAAGGACTTCGGTTTCGGCTACGTCGCCGAGAACTCCGCCGCCACCTTGTCCACGTTCTACCGCATCGCCGGCTTCTGGGCGGGGCAGCAGGGCTCGTTCCTGCTGTGGCTGCTGCTCATCGCCGTGGTCGCCGTGGTCATCGCCCTCATCGACCTCAACAAGGTCGAGCGGCTCACCGGCGGCGCCGTCATGGTGCTGTGCATCGTCGGCGGGGTCTTCGCCGCGCTCATGGTTCTCAACAAGGGCTCGAACCCGTTCGTCGCGGCCGCGCCGGGCACCACGCCCTTCGGTCTCAACCCGCTTCTCCTGCACCCGGCCATGGTGCTGCATCCGCCGGCGCTGTTCATCGGCTATGTGGGCCTGTCGGTGCCCTTCGCCTTCGGCATCTCCACCCTGCTCCTCGGCAGAGGCGACAAGCTGTGGGTCCTGCTGTCGCAGAAGTGGGCCGTGGCGGGCTGGCTCTTCCTCTCGCTCGGTATCGGTCTCGGCGCCTGGTGGGCCTACGTGGTGCTCAGCTTCGGCGGCTACTGGGGCTGGGACCCTGTCGAGAACACCTCTCTCGTGCCCTGGCTCACGGCCACGGCCCTGCTCCACGCCTTCACCCTGTACAAGTCGCGGGGCTTGTTCAAGCACTGGGCGCTGGGACTGGCGGCCGCGACGTTCTTCTTCACGATCCTCGCCACCTGGACCACGCGGACCGGCCTGATCCAGTCTGTCCACGCCTTCGAGAAGAACTCGCTGCTGGTCTGGATCCTCTCCGCGTTTCTCATCGCGACGGCGGCCGCCAGTATCGGCCTGATGGCCTGGCGCTGGCGGCGCTTTGCGAGTCACGACCAGGTGGAGTCGGTCCTCTCACGCGATTTCCTCTACTACCTCACCGACCTGCTGCTCGCGTTGTTCGCCGTGGCCGTCGCCTTCGGCACGGTGGTCGTACCGCTGACCATGAACAGGACCGTTGGGCCGACCACCTACAACGCCATTGCCCAGCCTCTCGGCGTCGTCATGCTGGCGCTCCTCGCCGTCTGCCCCCTGCTGGCCTGGCGCAAGACCGAGGGCGCCGAGCTGCGCAAGACCCTCATTCTCCCGCTGGTCACCGCCGTGCTGTCTGTGCCGCTCTGGCTGTACCTCGGCTTCCAGTCCAACGTGTGGGGCTTCGTCGGCCTCGTGGTCTGCGGCTTTGCCGTGGGCGCCGTCATCCAGTTCGTGCTGCGCGCGGCGCGGCGTGCGGCCGGCCCCGAAAGGAGCCTCTGGGCCGGCATGGGCCGCGCCTTCACCGGCAGCCGCACGCGCACGGCTGCGTATTTCGTGCACTTCGGGATGATCCTCGTGGTCGCCGGCCTGATCGGCTCCAACGTGTACAAGCACGAGGCCACGGCGCTGGTCAAGGTCAGGGCCGGCCAGACGGCGAGCATCGCGGGCTACACCCTGACCTACAAGGGCATGACGGGGAACACCGGCCCGCAGGACTCAACGCGCTCGATCGCGACGTTCGCCGTGAGCCGGGGCGGCCGGCAGATCGGCACCCTGGCGCCGCACACAGACGTGTATCCGATGAGCGGGGCGGCCGTGCGCGCCGTGATCCTCGGGCGGCCGTTCGAGGACCTCTTCGTGGTCGCCGACGACCCGTTCGACAGCACGTCGACGCGCATCGCCCTGCGCATGGTCATCTTCCCGCTCATCCGCTGGGTGTGGATCGGCTCCATCCTGCTGTGCGCGGGCGCCGCGGTGTCGCTCTGGCCCAAAGCGCGCCGGCAGCAGCAGGAGGCGCGGGTCGCGGAGGGGAACGCCGACAACGGCGATGCCGCCCGCCCGCCCGGCGCCACGGCCTAGCGGAGGGCGCCCGGTGTCGGACCCGGCAGACCGGCGGGACGGCGCGACCTCCCTCGAGATCGAGGTCGCGGGCCTGCGCAAGACGTTCGGCCGCCGCGAGGTGCTGAAGGGCCTGTCCTTCAGCCTCGAGCGCGGCGGCTTCCTCAGCATCTTCGGCCCCAACGGCGCCGGCAAGACCACCACGCTGCGCGTGCTTGCCACGCTGCTCACGGCCGGCGCCGGCACGGTCCGGGTCGCCGGCCACGACGTGCGCGACGACCCGATGCCCGTGCGCCGCACCATCGGGCTCATCTCGCACAACCCCATGCTGTACCTCGACCTCACGGCCCACGAGAACCTGCGCTTTTACGCCGACATGTACGGGGTGGACGACCGTGAGGCACGCATCACGGAGCTCCTCGAGCGCCTCGAGCTCAGCCATCGCCGCCACGACGTGGTGCGCACCTACAGCAAGGGCATGCGCCAGCGCCTGGCCATCGCGCGCGCAATCCTGCACCGGCCGCGCGTGCTGCTGCTCGACGAGCCGCACTCCGGCCTCGACCCGCGCGCCGTCGACATCCTCGACGGGCTGCTCGCCGAGATCCGCGACGAGCACACCTTCGTCATGGTGACGCACAACATCGCGAAGGGCCTCGACTGGGGCACCGATCTCATGATCATCGAGGCCGGCCGCATCGTCTACGAGCACGCGGCCGGCGTGGACCACGCTTCCTTCAGCGCCGTCTACCGCGAGCACGTGCACGACGGGAGCGTGCTGTGAACGGCCGGCGCCAGTTCATGGCCATCCTCCGCAAGGACCTCATCCGCGAGCTGCGCACCCGCGAGATGATCATCAGCATGATCCTCTTCGTATTGCTCGCCATGGTCATCTTCCACTACGCCTTCAGCGTCAAAGAGGACGCCGACCTCACGTATTTCACCGGCGGCATGCTGTGGGTGACGTTCATCTTCGCGATGCTGCTGGGGCTCAACCGCTCGTTTGCCCAGGAGAAGGACGAGCGCTGCCTGGACGGCCTCCTGCTCTGCCCGGTGGACCGGGTGACGATCTTCCTCGCGAAGACGGCCGGCAACCTCATCTTCCTGCTCATCATCCAGGTGGTCGCGGTGCCCGTGTTCACGCTGTTCTTCGTCTCGAGGAGCTACGTCGGCGACCTGCCTCAATTTCTCGTCGTGCTGCTGCTCGCCGACCTGGGCATCTGTGCGTTGGGAACGCTTCTGGCGACGATCTCGATGAGCACGCGTTCGCGCGATCTGCTGCTCCCGATCATCTTTCTGCCGCTCATCGTGCCGGTGCTGATCGCCGCGACAGGGGCGACCACGCTGATCTTCGCGGAGGGCGCCGGGTTCGGCGACCTTCTCGCCCGCGTCCTGTTCCTGCTAGGCTTTGACGCCATCTTCATGGTGGCGGCGTACGGCACCTACGACTTCGCCATAGGAGAGTGAGCGTGAAGCAGCTCGTCAGCGCCCCGATGCTCTTCGTGGGGGCCGGCATCTTCCTCATCGTGGGGCTCCTGCTGGCCTTCCTCTACGCGCCCATCGACGCCTCCACGATGGGCTACAGCCAGAAGATCTTCTTCTACCACGCGCCCATCGCCGAGACCGCGCTCGTGGCCTTCGGCGTCGCCTTCGTGGCCGCCATCCTCTACCTGCGCAGCCAGGACCCCAAGTGGGACCGCCTCGGCGTGGTCTGCGTGCGCCTCGGCCTGCTCTTCAGCGCGCTCGTCATGGCCACCGGCATGATCTGGGGCAAGGCGGCCTGGGGCACCTGGTGGGACTGGGAGCCGCGGCTCACCACCTTCCTCCTCGTCTGTTTCCTCTACGTCGCCTACTTCGTGCTGCGCTCCGTGGTGGAGGAAGAGGAGCGGCGCGCCACCTTCGCCGCCGTGTTCGCGATCATCGCCTTCATCGACGTACCCATCACGTTCTTCGCGACGCGCTTCCTGCCGGCCGGCATGCACCCCACGGTGATCACGACCAGCGGCACCGGCATGCCCGGCAGCATGTTCGTGAGCTTCTTCATCAGCATGATCGGCATGACCCTGCTGCTGGTCGCGCTCATCCGCAGAGACCTCGGCGTCGAGGAGCTCAAGGACCGCGTGGCCGACCTTAAGAACTCGATCGGAGGCTGACCCGATGACCATCGAAGAAGGCGCCAAGTTCGTGGCCGCCGCCTATGCCATCATCCTGGCGGTGCTCGTGCTGTACTACTTTCTCAGCGCGCGCCGGGTGAACGCTCTCACGCGCGACGTCACGCTCCTCGAGCAGGAAGTCCGGCGGCGCCAGGGCGAGGCCGGCGGCGAGTGAGCCGCCGGCGCCACCGGCGTTAGGCGAGGCGCATACTCTTCACTATGGAGCACGCCTCGGTCATCTTCCTCTGGATCGCCTACCTGCTCTACGCGGGGGCGTTCGCCGTCTTCGTGGTCCAGTTCCTCACCAGAAGCCCGACGCTGACCCGGGTCGGCCTGGTCGTCGCCGCGGTGGGCCTGGTCTTCCAGACCGTGGCCATCATCTTCCGCGGCTTCAGTGCCGGTCACGTGCCGTTTGCCGGCGCCTACGAGTCGCTGGTCATGGTCGCCTGGTCCGTCGCCCTGGTGTGGCACGTGCTGGAGTCGTTCACCAGGATCCGCGCCGTCGGCCTGTACGTGCTCCCCGTGGTTCTCATTCTGCTCACCGTCGCCTGGGTCGAGTACAAGCCGCCGGCGCAGCTCGTGCCGGCGCTCCGCAGCGACATCGTCATCCTGCACGTGATCGTGATGCTCACCGCCATCGGCTGCCTGTACGTGGCCGGCGGCGCGGGCATCATCTACCTCATCGAGGAGGCCCTGCTGCGACGCCGCAGGGCGGGCGGCGTGCTCGGACGGCTGCCTTCGCTGGGCGCTCTGGAGAAGCTCATCTACCACGCCACGCTGCTGGGGCTGCCGTTCCTCACGGCGGGCATGCTGGCCGGCATCATCCGCGCCGAGACCTTCAACGTCCCGAGCTGGTGGATCGATCCCATGGTGTTGCTCGCGCTCTTCGCCTGGGCGCTCTACGCGGTGCTGCTCTGGGGCCGCGTGCGTGCCGACTGGGTCGGCGGCCGCCTCGCCTGGCTGGCCGTCACCGGCCTCGTCGTGCTGCTCGTGATCCGCTTCGCCGCCGTGCCGTACTTCAGCGGTTTCCACACCTACGGAGGCTGACCGGGTGCTCGTCGTCGTCACCGGCATCTCGCACAAGACCGCCTCGCTGGAGCTGCGCGAGCGCCTGGCGCTCGACGAGGCCGGCGCCCTGCGCATGGCCCGCGAGCTGCTGGACGGCGGGGCCGCCTGCGAGGCCCTCGCCCTGAGCACGTGCAACCGCACCGAGCTGTACCTGTACGGCCGCGACTCGCCGGCGGCGCGCCGGGCGGCCGTCGAGCGCCTGGCGCAGCACGCCGGGGCCGCCGCCGCCGAGCTCGAGCCGAGCCTCTACAGCTACTCAGGTGACGCCGCCATCGCCCACCTCTTCCGCGTCACCTCGAGCCTCGACTCGATGGTCGTCGGCGAGGCGCAGATCGTCGCCCAGATGAAGGCCGCCTACCAGCAGGCCTGCGAGGGCGGCTGCACCAGCGTCGTCTTCAACCGCCTGTTTCGGCACGCCCTCGAAGTCGGCAAGCGCGTGCGCACCGAGACGGCCATCGGCGAGCGCCCGGTGAGCGTGAGCTCCGCGGCCGTCGAGCTGGCTCTCCAGGTGTTCGGCAAGCTCAAGGACCACACCGTGCTCATCGTCGGCGCCGGCGACACCAGCGAGCTCACGGCGACGCACCTCAAGGCACACGGCATCGAGCGCATCCTCGTCACCAACCGCACGTTCGCCGCCGCGGAGGAACTGGCCCGCCGGGTCGGCGGCCGCGCCGTGCCCTTCGAAGATCTCGAAGGACACCTGGCGGCCGCCGACATCGTCATCAGCTCCACCTCGGCGCCGCACTTCGTTGTCACCCGTGAGCTCGTCGAGCGTGCGCTCAAGCGTCGGCGCCACCGGCCCATCTTCCTTATCGACATCGCCGTGCCGCGCGACCTCGATCCCGAGATCGACCGCGTGCGCAACGCCTACCTGTACGACATCGACGATCTCCAGCGCGTGGTGGAGCAGAACCGCGGCGAGCGCGAGAAAGAGGCGCACCACGCCGAGCGCATCGTCGCGGAGGAGCTGCGCAGCGTGAACGACTGGCTGCGCAGCCTCGAGGTCGTGCCCACGATCGCCACCCTGCGAGGCGCGGTGGAGCAGATCCGCCGCGCGGAGCTCGAGCGTCTCGGCGGCAAGCTCGCCGACCTGAGCGACGAGCAGCGCGCCCGCGTCGATATGCTCACGGCGAGCATCGTCAACAAGATCCTCCATATGCCGACCGTGAAGATGAAGGAGGTCGCGGGCAGCCGGGACTGCGCTCTGTACGTCGACGCCGTGCGCACGCTCTTCGACCTCGGCGGCAACGGATCGGCGCAGGAGAGCCACGACGACGTTCCTGAGGGCGCCGCCGCGGAGGATGCCGCCGACGTCGGAGCGTCCGCGGTTGCGCACGACCTCGACACCGCGGCCGGCGGGCCTCCCGGTGCCACCATCCATCAGCTGCGCGGCACCGGCACGGACGACGCGTGAGCGGCGTGCTGCGTATCGGCTCCCGGGGCAGCAAGCTCGCCCTCATCCAGAGTGAGTGGGTGAGGGACCGGCTCGTGCGTCTGCATCCCGACCTGCGCATCGAGATCGCGGTCATCCAGACCAAGGGCGACAGGCTGCAGGACGCGCCGCTCGCCAAGATCGGCGACAAAGGCCTGTTCACCAAGGAGCTCGAGGCGGCCATGCTCGACGGCCGCACCGATCTCGCCGTGCATTCGGCCAAAGACATGCCGACGGAGGTCCCCGAGGGCCTGGCCATCGTCGCCTTCACGGCGCGCGAGGACGTGCGCGATGTGTTTGTCGGCGCAGCCTCCTTCGCGCCGCGCACGCTCGACGACCTTCCCCGCGGCGCCACCGTCGGCACCTCCAGCCTGCGGCGCCGCTCGCAGCTCCTTGCGCTGCGTCCCGACCTCGATCTGGTCGACATCCGCGGCAACGTGCAGACTCGCCTGCGCAAGCTGGAGGAGCAGGACATGGCCGGCACGATTCTCGCGGCCGCCGGCCTGGCCAGGCTCGGGCAACCGGAGCTGGCGTCTTTCGCCTTTGCCTTCCGGCAGATGCTGCCCGCCGTCGGGCAAGGCTCGCTGGCCCTCGAGGCGAGGGCCGGCGACGGACGCATCGCGGCGCTCGTCGCCCCGCTGATCCACGAGCGCACTGCTCTGGCCGTGCGCGCCGAGCGCAGCCTCATGCGCGCCTTGCAGGGCGGCTGCCAGGTGCCGGTCGCGGGCTTCGCCGAGGTGTCCGAACTGCCGGACGAGCTGGGCGTCGACCGGCTTCTGCTGCGCGCCTTCGTCGGCTCCCTCGACGGCACGAAGACCGTGCGCGGGGAGCTTGCGGGCCCCGCGCAGGCGCCCGAGGGGCTCGGGATCGCGCTCGCCGAGGATCTGCTCGCGCGCGGCGCCGACGCGATCCTCGCGGAGGTCCGCGGTGCCGCCTGACCTGACGCGCGGGCGGCCGCTCGAGGGCAAGACCGTCGTCGTCACGCGCCCGCGCCTGCAGGCCGCCTCTCTCGTCGAGCCGCTTCGGCATCTGGGCGCCGAGGTGCTGCTGGCGCCCACCATCCGCATCATGCCGCGGGCGCTCGACGACGAGATCGTGCGCGTCGTCGTCAACGAGCTCGCGGGCTACCAGCTCATCATCTTCACCAGCGCCAACGCCGTGGAGGTGTTTCTGGGCTATCTCACGGAGCTCGGCCTGCCGCTCGCGTCGCTCGACGACGCCGTCGTCGCGGCCGTGGGGCCGAAGACCGCCTCTGCCCTCGAGGAACGCGGCGTCGCCTGCGACGTGATGGCCGGCGACTTTGTCGCCGAGGGTCTGCTGCACACGCTCGAGGAGCGCGCCGTGGCGCCGGCGGGGACCAGGGTTCTCATTCCGTCGGCCCGCCTGGCGCGGACGGTGGTCCCCGACGCGCTGCGCGCGAGCGGCGCCATCGTGAGCGTGCTGCCGGTCTACGACACGGTCCCCGCGAAGCGGCTGGAGGTGCCGGCCGCACGGATCGAGAGAGCGGATTTCATCACGTTCACCTCCGGCTCGACCGCACGGCGGTTCGCCGGGCTCATGGATGCGGCCGGGACGGCCGGGACGGCCGGCGGACCCGGCGCCGGCCGGCCGCTCGCCGAGCGGCTCTCCGGCGTCGCCCTGTGCTCCATCGGTCCGGCAACCAGCGACACGCTTCGCGAGCTGGGGCTGACGGTCGCCGTGGAGGCCTCCGAGCACACGGCCGCAGGGCTCGTGGCGGCGATCGCCGCCACCGCCTGCGGTCTCGCCTGAGCGCGCTCGTCTGTGCCCATCGGGTCGAGGACATGGTAGTGGCGCGGCAGCGCTTCTTGCGGGCCACGCGCGCGGCGACGCGCTGGGCGCAGCCCCGGCCCGACCGATTGCCGGCCCCTTTCCCACAGCGTCGTCCGCGCCGACGACGCTTTACATCGGCGCGCTATTGTGTTACATAAGTTATGTGCTTAAGATACTGGAGCACGAGGTCATAGGCGGCACACCGGTCGCCGGGCCGCTGATGAGGGAGGCAGCCATGAAGTCCGCGGATGCAGGTGACGAGAAGCTCGGGCCCGACGCTTTGCGCGGTGGCGAGCTGGCAGACGACGACCTTGAGGGATTGGCCGGAGGCTGCGCCCCCGTCCCCGAGCCGACGGCCGCCAAGAAGGACGCACCGCCCCCTGAGATCATTTAGGCAGGTGAGCGGGCAGATGCGGGCAGGACCAACATCATGACCAGGCCAGCCAATCCGCAGTTGGTGTCGGCCATGGTCAGAGGCGCCTCCGGCCTCATCGCCGAGAAGGGGGCAGATGGGGTCAGGCTCAAGGATGTCGCCGGGCAGCTCGGCGTCACGACGACTACGGTCCACTACTACTTCGGGGGCAGGGATGGCCTGATGGCGGCGGTCAGAGCCGCGGCGCTGGCGGAGCTGGCCGAAGCCCTGGCTGCGGTGGGCGCGCCCGACGCGCCCGCCGCCGCGCAGCTCCGCGCGGTGGGTCGGGCGTTCGTTGGTTGGGCGCGCGAGGCGCCGCATCGATACGCGCTCGACTTCGCGGTCGCCGCGGCGGGCACCGGCGAGCCCTCCGGCGAGCCGGCCGACGCGCGCTGGATGCTGCGCGCGCGTCTCCGCGAGATCCTCGAAAGCGGTCGCCGGCGCGGCGAGCTGACCTTCGACGATGCGGAGCTTCAGGCCTCGCTGGCGCTGTGCTGGCTGGCGGGGGTCGCCAGCGTCGATTCCATGCGCGGCCTGCCCTCTGCAGAAGAGCGAACCGCTGCCGACGCGCTGCTCGACGGCGCCCTGTCGGCGTTTCTGGCCCTGATCTCGCCGCGAGTAACGGCCTCCGAGCCTGAGGCGGAGCAGGTCGCCGAGGTGGCGGATCTCAGCTCACGGAGGCCGGCAGAGGCGCGCGAGCTCAGCGACGAGGAGCTCGAGCACCTCGCGGCGGCCGGTCTTGAAGACGGATCCTTCCCCGACTCTCGGCAAGGCTCACCGTGAGCTTGGCCGCGGCAGAACGGCGGAGCGGATGAGCGCGGCGGGGCCGGTGAGCCCGCGCTTCGCGGTGCTGCGCCCGGACTGGCTGCTGCGCGGCTACAGCGACCGCCCCGGGGTGCTTGCCAACTGGCGCACCGGGGAGGCGCGCCCGCTCGCGGCGGCGGGCGCTTACGTGGCGCGCGCCTGCGACGGTCATACCGACTTCACGTCGCCGATCTTCCTGCCCAAGCACCAGGCCACGCTCAATCTCATGCTCGCAGAAGGCTTGGCCGAAGAATGCGCCTACGGTGCCGAGCTGGATCCGCGGCAGCGCTTTCGGGAGGCGCCGAACCGCTACATCCAGTACACGCAGTGGGCGGTCACCGGGCGCTGCAATCTGCGCTGCCGCCACTGCTACATGGACGGTCCGACGGGCCGCTACGGCGAGCTCCCCCACGACGTGGCGCTGGGGCTTGTCGAGCAGTTCGTGGACGCCAACGTGCAGCGCCTCCACCTGACCGGCGGCGAACCGCTGCTGCGCGCGGACTTCTGGGAGCTGGCCGGCGCCTTGACGGCGCAGCGCATCGCCATCCACCAGATCTCCACCAACGGCGTGCTGCTGGACGACGAGGCGCTGCAACGCCTGCGCGACCTCGAGGCCGACCCCATCCTGCATTTCAGCCTCGACGGGGTCGGCACCCACGACGCCATGCGCGGCTGCGACGGCGCCGAGGCGGCGGCCATGAGCGCTATCAGGCGGGCCGTCGACGCCGGCTTCAAGGTCTCTGTCACGAGCTGCCTCGACGGCGTGACGAGGGACGGCATGCTGCCGGCGCTCGACCTGCTGACCGACGCCGGCGTCCGCTCCTGGCACGTGACCGCCCCGCAGGCGATCGGCTGCTGGACGACGGCGAGCACCGGCCTCTCCCTCGACGAGCAGGCGGCCGTGTGCGAACCGATCCTGCGTCGCTGGCTCGCCCTGGGCCGCCCCATGCTCGTCACCTTGTGTGGCATCTACGCCGGCGCGCCCGGCGAATACGTGCCGCCGCAGGAGCCGCTGCACCGCTGCACACCCGACGACCTCCATTGCGGTGCGCTGTTCGATGACACCGCCTACGTGATGCCGAACGGGCGGCTGATCCCGTGCCCGCGCTTCATCGGTACGCCCTTCGAGACGGCGCTGCCGTCGTTGCTGGACGTCAGCCTCAGCGAGGCGTGGGCCAATGAAGGGCTTCGCGCGTTCCTCGGTGTCACCAAGTCCCAGGTTCTCGCGCACAACGAGGAGTGCGCCGCCTGCGACGAGTTCGGCGAGTGCGGCGCCGGCTGCTGGGCCATGGCCTACGCGGCCAGCGGCGACGTGTTCGGCCGCGACCCTGTGGCGTGCGACCTATGGAAGAGCCCGCACCGGCGGCACCTCGCAGGCATCGCCGCCGGCACTGCATGATCGAACAAGGAGAGACAGCATGCCGATCGACGACCTGAAAGCCTTCTTCACCAAGCTCGAGACCGACGCTGCCCTGCAGGAGCAGGCACGCGCCTTGCAGGGCAGCACCGACGACGAGCGCGTGGCCGGACTCTGCGCTCTCGCGGCGGACGCCGGCTTCACGGTGACCCCCGAGGATTTGAGCAGCGCCGCCGCCGGCACGGCGGCAGCCGAGCTCGACGACGAGTCGCTGCGCGCGGTCGTCGGCGGCGGCTGCGAAGTCACGGGGGACATCGCCCCGCTCTTCGGCCGCGAGTTTCTTGGGGGCTGAGCGCCTCGACACCAGACCAGCCACGAAAAGGAGGAACCATGCCAATCGGCGACCTCAAGGCCTTCTTCGCCAAGCTCGAGACCGACGCTGCCCTGCAGGACCAGGCACGCGCCCTGCAGGGCAGCACCGACGACGAGCGCGTGGCCGGACTGTGCGCTCTCGCGGCGGACGCAGGCTTCACGGTGACCCCCGAGGATTTGAGCAGCGCCGCCGCCGGCACCGCTGCGGCGGAGCTCGACGACCAGTCGCTGCGCGCGGTCGTGGGGGGGATCTGTGAGAGTACGGGTTTCTTCGCTCCACACCTCGGCCGCGAGTTTCTTGGGGGCTGAGCGCCTCGACACCAGACCAGCCACGAAAAGGAGGAACCATGCCGATCGACGACCTCAAGGCTTTCTTCGCCAAACTCGAGAGCGATGCGGACCTGCAGGCCAAGGCACGTGCCCTGCAGGGCAGCGCCGCTGACGAGCGAGTCGCCGGGCTGTGCGCTCTCGCGGCGGACGCAGGCTTCACGTTGACCGCCGAGGACTTGAGCAGCGCCGCCGCCGGCTCGGCGGCGGCCGAGCTCGACGACCAGTCGCTGCGCGCGGTCGTCGGGGGCCTCTGCAGTTCGCCTGGGCTTGTTACCGGCCCAAGCTCCGAGCGCGTGTTCCCAGGGTAGGCTTCACGCCTCGAGTCCCGTCTGACGTTCAACGCGCCGCCGACGTGGCGCGCGGAAGGAGACACCATGCCGATCGACGACCTGAAAGCCTTCTTCGCCAAGCTCGAGACCGACGCTGCCCTGCAGGACCAGGCACGCGCCCTGCAGGGCAGCACCGACGACGAGCGCGTGGCCGGACTGTGCGCTCTCGCGGCGGACGCAGGCTTCACGTTGACTCCCGAGGACTTGAGCAGCGCCGCCGCGAGCACGGCGGCAGCGGAGCTCGACGACCAGTCGCTGCGTGCGGTCGTCGGGGGCGTCTGCGAGATCACGGGGACCGCCGCCCCACAGTTCGGTCGCGAGTTTCGCGGCTGAACGCCCTGCCCTCCGACTGACGACAAGCGGCGTTCCCGCGTCGCGCGAAAGGAGCACCATGCCGATCGACGACCTGAAAGCGTTCTTCGCCAAGCTCGAGACCGATGCGGACCTGCAGGAGCAGGCACGCGCCTTCCAAGGCAGCCCTGACGACGAGCGCGTGGCCGGACTCTGCCGCCTCGCGGCCGACGCCGGCTTCACCGTGACCCCCGAGGACTGGAAGAGCGCCGCCGCCGGCTCGGCGGCGGCCGAGCTCGACGACGAGTCGCTGCGCGCGGTCGTCGGGGGTTGGTGCAGTTCGCCGGGAGGCTTCGGCCGCCCAAACACCGAGGGCGAGTTCCCGGGCTGACCGCCCCGAGAGCAATGTGTCTGCCGGCTTGGGCGAGATGTTTGCCCGCGGGTCGAGCCCCGTCGTCGCCGGCCTGTTGCGCCGCCACAGGCGACGTCGTAGGTTGTGACCATGACCAGGCCCATCTGCTTCGCCAGTGACTACGGCCACGCCGACGACTTCGCCGGCGTGTGCCGCGGCGTCATCGCGCGCGTCGCGCCCGAGGTGCGCGTCATCGACGTCACTCACGGGCTCCCGGAGCGCGACGTGCTGGCCGGGGCTCTCGTCCTCCGCAACACGTTGCCGTACATGCCCGAAAGAGCCGTGCATCTCGCGGTGGTCGACCCCGGGGTCGGCGGGCCCCGGCGGGCGGTGGCCCTGCGCAGCGGCGGCGACCGCCTCTTCGTGGGCCCGGACAACGGCCTGCTCACCCTGGCCGCCGACCGCGATGACGGTGTGCAGGCGGCTCACGAGCTGACCAACGAAGACCTCTGGCTGGCGCCCCTCTCGGCCACCTTCCACGGCCGCGACATCTTTGCCCCGGTCGCGGCTCGGCTGGCCGCCGGGCTGGCGCTCGACGTCGCCGGGAAGGCGATCGATCCGGGCGGCCTCACGCGACTTGAGGTCCCCGAGCTGCGCAGGCACCGCGACGGCCTGACGACCACGGCCCTGCTCGTCGACCGCTTCGGCAACGTGGCGCTCAACCTGCGCGCCCGGCAGCTCGAGGCGGCGAAGTTCGGCGACACTGTGGAGCTCGTCTGCGGAGACGAGCGCTTTCTGGCCAGGGTGGCGCGGACCTTCGCGTCTGTGCGCCCCAGCGATATCGTCGTGCTGGTGGACAGCTACGGGCAGGTGGCCATTGCCGTCAGCGCCGGGTCCGCCGAAGAGGTGCTCGGCCTCGCACCCGGCGATGAAGTGCGTCTGCGACGCCTCGACTGAGGGCTGGATTGCCCGCGCGGCCGCCCCAAGTGGATCTTGTGCGGCCCGTCGCGGCTCCGATGAAGACTGGCGACATGCGAGCCGAGGGGCCGGTCAAGCGGCACGCGGACGCCGCAGGCGCGAGCGGCCGCTTCGCGGTCCTCGCGCCCGACTGGCAGCTACGCGGCTACAGCGATCGCCCCGTGGTGCTGGTGAACTGGCGCACGGGGCGGACGATCCCGCTGTCGTCCACCGGCGCGTACGTCGCGCGGTCCTGCGACGGCGCGACCGATATCAGCCCGCCGCTCTTTCTGTCCCGGCACGTCGCTACGCTCGCGCAGATGGTCGAGCAGGGCATGGCGGTGGAGTGCGCCGCCGGCACCGCGCTCGACCCGCGGCAGCGCCTGCGCACCGCCCCGAACCGTTTCCTGCGCCTCGTCAACTGGGGCGTCACGGGGCGCTGCAACCTGCGCTGCCGGCACTGCTACATGGAGGCGCCGGTCGCCCGCTACGGGGAGCTGCCGACCGAGACTCTCTTCGGCCTCATCGACCAGTTCGAGCGCGCCAACGTGCTCCGCGTGCACCTCACCGGCGGCGAGGCGCTCCTGCGCCGCGACTTCTGGACGATCGCCGAGGAGCTTCTGCGCCGCCGCATCGGCATCCACCAGATCTCGACCAACGGCCTGCTGCTGGACGACCGGAGTCTGGTGCGGCTCCGCGAGCTCGGCGCCGAGCCGATCTTCCACTTCAGCTTCGACGGCGTCGGGACGCACGACTCGATGCGCGGCGTCGACGGCGTCGAGGCGGCCGCCCTCGACGTGATCCGAAGGACGGCGGCGGCCGGTTTCCGCGTCGCCGTGACGAGCTGCCTCGACCGCGAGACGCGCGCCGGCATCCTGCGCACGCCCGAGGTCCTGGCCGACGCGGGCGTGCACACGTGGCACCTGGACGCCCCACTGCCGATGGGCCTTTGGCCGGGCTCCGACACCGAGCTCCCGCTCGACGAGCAGGTCGCTGTCTGCGAGACGATCCTGCGGCGCTGGCTCGCCCTCGGCCGCCCCTTCCGGGTGACGCTCTGTCGGCTGTACTCGGGCTCGCCCCCGGGCGACGACGAGTGGGCGGCCACGTCCCGCGGCGACGCAGCGGATGAGGCGCCGCCCGGCTTCGCGCCGGACGACCCGCACTGCGGCGACCTGATGAACGACGTCGCCTACGTGCTGCCGGACGGCAGGTTCATGCCCTGCCTGCGCTTCATCGGGACTCCGGTTCACGAGGAGATGCCGTCGCTGCTCGACGTGGACCTGAGCGAGGTGTGGGATGACGAGGAGCTGCGCGCGCGCTTCTCCGTCACGAAGGCGCAGGTCCGGGAGCGGAACTCGGAATGCGCCGCCTGTCCCGAGTTCGGGGTGTGCGGCGGGGGCTGCTGGGCTCTCGGGTATGCGGCGACCGGCGACCCGCTGGGCCGCGATCCCCTGGCTTGTGTCGTGAATAAGAGTCCATACAAGAAGCGGCTGGCGGAGATCGCCGCCGTGCTGTGACCGCGAAACGAGGAAAGGACGTCCCATGTCGATCGAGGATCTGACCGCATTCTTCGCGAAGCTGGAGAGTGACCAGGCCCTGCAGGACCAGGCGCTGGCACTGCAGGGCACACGCGGTGAGGAACGGCTCGCCGGCCTCACGAGCCTGGCCGCCGAGCACGGCTTCACCGTAAGCGCGGCCGACTGGGAGCACGAGGCCGCCGGCCCTGCGGTTGCCGCGCTCGAGGATGAGAAGCTGCGCGACGTCGTCGGCGGCGGCTGCGGCGACGCGGTCGGCTTCAGCCAGGCGCAGGGCGGCAGCCTCGGCAAGGCCGAGGGAAGCTGCGGCTGCGGCCAGGGGGTCGGCGCCTACAGCGCCCAGGGGCAGAGCCTCGGGCTCGCGTCCGGCGGCTGCGGCTGAAGCGCTGAGTGCGGGCGCGCCGCCGCGCCCGCCCTCACGTGCCTGGAGCCGAGCGCCGCAAGGAGCCCGCGCCGCCCGCGCCGCCTCGTCTTGCATCGCCAGGCGTGATTGGCTATAGTTCGCTTTCGCGCGTCCACGTGGGGCGCGCGTTCTGTCACCGACACGAGTGAG
>Ga0209083_1000640_pt1 | contig 49148 bp, 47 predicted proteins | sample AM7aDNAmetaG_FD_184132 | JGI IMG/M metagenome (GOLD analysis project Ga0209083, IMG submission 184132) | Freshwater microbial communities from Finland to study Microbial Dark Matter (Phase II) - AM7a DNA metaG (SPAdes) (version 3) | ecosystem: Environmental > Aquatic > Freshwater > Lake ...
CAGTCTTCCGCCCGGCCTTCTCTCCCCGTTGCCGGGCGCATGGCGGCCAGCGGTTCGCCAGCACCACGCCCCTGCGCACTCTCTTGGGCCCCCAGCAATCGCCATTCCAAGTAAATCGACAGGCCCTTGCATCGGGACTACCCTCGCCAGCCCCCGGTCACTCATCCCTCTTCACCCATCCCCAGCTTGGCGCATCGCCTCTGCCCCCCAATAATGTCCCGTCTGGACTTTTATTAAGGTGAATATGACTTCCGCCCAAGTTCGCAAACAGTTCATTGAATTCTTCGTCGCAAAGCACGGCCATACGTTCGTGCCCTCATCTCCCGTTGTCCCCATGGACGACCCCACCCTCCTGTTCACCAACGCGGGCATGAACCAGTTCAAGCCCATCTTCCTCGGCCAGGACAAGCGCTCCTATACCCGTGCCGTCAACACCCAGAAATGCATCCGCGCTGGCGGCAAGCACAACGACCTCGACGATGTCGGCCGGTCGCGCCGGCATCACACCTTCTTCGAGATGCTCGGCAACTGGTCCTTCGGCGACTACTTCAAGGCCGAAGCCATCGAGTGGGCTTGGGATCTACTGACCAAACAGTGGGGCCTGGACAAAGATCGCCTGCACGTCACCTGCTTTGAGGGCATCCCCGGCGTGCCGCGCGATGATGAAGCCGCCCAACTCTGGAAGAAGATCGCCGGCCTGAACGATGACCATGTCCACTACCTGGGATTCAAGGACAACTTCTGGGTCATGGGCGACACCGGCCCATGCGGCCCGTGCTCCGAGATCTACATCGACCGCACTCCCGATAAGTCCGGCGGCAAAGATGTCGGCGGTGAGAACCCGCTGGTCACCGAATTCTGGAACCTCGTCTTCATCCAGTTCAACCGCCTGGCTGATGGCAAGCTTGAGCCGCTGCCTGCAAAACACGTGGACACCGGCATGGGCTTTGAGCGCATCTGCCAGATCCTCCAGGGCAAGATGGATAACTACGCCATCGACCTCTGGGCCCCGTACTTCTCCGCTATCGCCGATGTCGCTCATAAAACGTATGCGGGCACCTTCCCGTCCTCCGATGTTGGCGGCGGATCCTCCGACTCCGAAAGCCGCCAACTCCAGACCGACATCGCCTTCCGTGCCGTTGCCGATCATGTTCGCATGGCGACTTTCTCGATTACCGATGGCGCAGTGCCATCGAACAAAAAACGCGGCGCCGTGCTCCGCTCGGTCATCCGTCGCGGTGTGCGTTTCGGCTATCAGGTGCTGGAGATTCGCGAACCGTTCATGCACAAGCTCGTGCCGCTCGTGACCAACTCGATGGGCGAAGCTTTCCCCGAACTCAAGTCCAATCCCGCACGCACCGCCCAGATCATCAAGGAAGAGGAAGAAGCCTTCATCTCCGTGATCGACCGCGGTCTGCGCGTCTTTGAGGATGCCGCATCCGCCGCTGGCACGCGCCCGGGCAAGGTGTTCGTCGGCTCGGATATCTTCAACCTGCATGCCACGCTGGGCTTCCCCGCCGACATGACGATGCAACTCGCCCGCGAGCGCGGCCTGACGCCCGATGCGGCCGAGTATGAACAGCTCTGGACCAAACACGTGGAGGTCTCCAAGAGCGACAAGAAGCACATTCAGGTTGCAGTCGACCTCGGCGCATTCGCGAAGACCGATGATTCCTATAAGTATCACGGCTTCACCACCGAAGGCACGATCTGCGGCTGGGTCGCCGCTGACAAGGCCATCGCCACCGGCCGGCTGGAAGAGGACCAGGAAGCCGCACTCATTCTGGATCGCACCACCTTCTACGCCGAGCAGGGCGGCCAGGTTGGCGATGTCGGCCATATCCAGACCTCGACTGGCCGCTTCGACGTCTCCGCTACCGAGCGGAAGGGCGATTGGGTCCTGCACATCGGCGTGGTGGCCGAAGGATGCATCGAAGCGCATCAACGTGCCGAGGTGCGCGTGGATGTTCGACGCTCCGACACCATGCGGAACCACACCAGCACCCATCTGCTGAACTGGGCGCTGCGCCGAGTCCTGGCCACTGAGGTGGATCAGAAGGGCTCGCTGGTGGATAACGACAAGCTGCGCTTCGACTTCTCGCACAACCAGGCCCTGAGCTCCGACCAGATCGCCCAGGTTGAGCGCCTGGTCAATGAGAAGATCTACGCCAACGTTCCGGTCAGTTCTACCATCATGCCCTTGGCAGAAGCCAAGGCCTTAAGCGGCGTCCGCGCCGTCTTTGGCGAGAAGTATCCCGACCCCGTGCGCGTAATCGCCATCGGCACCACCGACCCGCGCAGTGATGCCGGCCCGCAATACTCCATCGAGTTCTGTGGCGGCACGCACCTTTCCTCCACCGGCCAGGCGGGCTTCTTCAAGGTGACCGGCGAAGAAGCCGTCGGCAAAGGCGTTCGCCGTATCACCGCCGTCACCGGCCGGGCCGCCGTCGAGTACGTGCAGCAACTCGAAGCCGAAGCCCGCGCTGTGCAGCAGGCCGTCGGCGCCAGCATTGCCGATGCCCCCAAGCGCATTGCCACCATGCAGGACGAGATTAGGACCCTCAAGAAGAAACTCGCCTCCGGCGCTGGCACCGGCGTCGATCCAATTGCCGCCGCCGGCAAACTCCTCGACGCGGCTCCTGCAATCGGCCCAGGCAAACTGGTCATCGGCGAAATCCTCGGCGCTGCCCCCGAGCAACTGTTGCAGGCAATGGACAGCCTCAAGAAGAAAGCCCCCTCGCACGCCGTGCTGATCGCCTCCGTCAGCGACGACAAAGTGAACTTCGTCGCCTCCGTCAGCGACGACATCATCAAGCTCGGCCTAAAGGCCGGCGACTGGATCCGCGAAGCCGCCAAGGTAACCGGCGGCGGCGGCGGCGGCCGCCCCCAAATGGCCCAAGCCGGCGGCAAAGACCCGGCAAAACTGGGTGAGGCCCTCGAAGCCGCGAAGGCGTTCGTAGGGAAGGCAGTGAAAGCTTGACCCTGGGAGACATTTCTTAATAAGATATTATGGAGTTCCGCTGGAACGATTGGAATGTAGATCATGCTAGCCGCCACGGCGTAACGCCGCTTGAGTGCGAATATGTCGTGCGACGTGGTCCGTGCCGCCATGCCGGAGGTGACAAGTATATTGTTCGCGGCCGAGGTTTTGGCGGCCGACTTGTGCAGGTGATCTACTTCAGGGACGACGACGGCACAGTGTATGTGATCCATGCCAGGCCATTAAACGAAACCGAGAAGCGGCAATACCGCCGAAGCATATGAAGAAGCAAAAGCTAACAGCATCGTCATTTGAGAAGCTGTCGGACTCGGAAAAGGAGGCCATCTACCAGGAGTGCGAAAACATCACCTGGGAAGATTCCCGACCCCTCACGGCCAAAGAACGCCGCCAGTGGGAAGCCATGAAGCGAGGACCTGGCCGGCCGAAGAAGGGCAGCGGTGTATCGGTTATCTCCCTCAGTGTGGAAAACGACCTGCTCAAGACCGTTGACGCCTTCGCTAAAGCTCGCGGACTGAACCGCTCCGAGTTCTTCAGCCGCGGCGCTAAGGTCATGCTGGCCGCTAACGCAGTCGCATGAGCGCACTGTTCAGTCCTCTGGAGGCATGGAATGGCTGCTTCTGCCGCTACGCCAGAGCAACAACTGCGGGCCGTTGACGTGCAATTCGACGGCGACTGGCTCAGCGTCGTCCTCAGTGATGACAGGCGAATCAGTGTTCCAGTGAGTCGAATTCCATGGCTTGCCTGGTTGGCCAATGCGCCCGAGTCGCAGCGCAAGCGATGGACCATCGAGCCCGGCGGCTTTGCCGTCTACTGGGACGAACTCGATGATGGCATTGAGGTTCGCCATCTGCTTGAGATGGTGCCGCTCCGCTAAACAAGGTCAACAACAACTGCACCGGCAACGTGTATGGCCTATTGCACGGCACAATCAGGAGGATCGCATGCGATTATTCATTGGTCTGCTGGCGATGGTGGTTATGATGTCTTCAACCATGGCACAGACGAAATTCACCCCGCGTGAGATTGACGATCTGCTCCCCAATCCCGACATCGGCTGGGAGACGTTCCATCGCACGGCCAACAATGACCCCAACCTGCCCAAGTGGCTGCCGTCCACCGTCTACTACTTCCGCTGGGGCTGGAAAGATTTCGAGCCCATCCACGGCGATTACAGCTTTACAAAGCTTGAGAAGGAACTCGCGACCGCCTACGCAGGCGGGCAGACTTCCGCCTTCCGCGTGATGTGCTGCTCATCGGGGCGGAGAGACCCGTACATCCCCGCATGGCTCAAGGAGATCGGCGGCCGCATCGTTGAGACAAAGTACGCAGGCGCCACCCTCGACGTGCCCGACTTGGATGATCCCACCATTCTCGATGCCCACCTTGAACTGATCCGCCAGCTCGGCAAGAAGTACGATGGCGACCCGCGCATCAGCCATGTCGATCTCGGCTCAGTCGGCTGGTGGGGCGAATGGCATATGAGCCAATCCGAGCCGGCAAAGATGCCTAGCGCTGCGACCTGCCGGAAGATCGTCGATGCGTATCTGGCGGCGTTCACGAAGACGCCGCTGGTCATGCTCATCGGCGGAACCGAGCAGACGGCGTATGCCTGTTCGCAAGGCACCGGCTGGCGCGCAGATTGCCTGGGTGATCTGGGTGGCTTCTCCAAGACCTGGTGCCACATGCGAAAGCTCTATCCCCAGTCGTTCCGCGAGGAGAAGCTGAATGAAGTCTGGAAACGCGGTCTGGTGGCCTATGAAAGCTGCTGGGACATGCGCAAGTGGAAGCAGGAGAACTGGTCGCTCCGCTACATCTTCAACTACGCCCTGGCGACACACGCATCGGTCCTGAACAACAAATCCGCACCACTGCCCGCCGGCGATGATGTCCGTCCGGAGATCGAGCGCTTCGTCAAACGCCTGGGCTATCGCATCGTCCTGCGCGATGTGACGGCGTCAGTGAGTGGCAGATCCGTGTCCCTGCAAAGCACCTGGCAGAACGTCGGCTCCGCCCCGGTCTATCGGCCGTATCGCATCGCCTGGCGACTGACCAGCGCCGACGGCAAGACGCAATCGCCCACAGTAACCGATGCCCTTGCCTCGCAGTTCATGCCCGGCGACGTGGAAGCCTTCACCGAGGCTTTCATCAAGGATCCACCAGATCTGCCCAACGGCAATCCCGCCAAGCTGGACCAAACGCTCAAACTCAACGACCAGATGGCCGCCGGGAGTTACATGCTTTCCGCGGCCGTCGTCGATGCAGAAACCGGCAAACCCGTAATCCGCCTCGCCAACGAAGGCCGCGAAGCCGATGGCTGGTATACGCTGGGCACTTTGATGCTCAAATGAATATGGCCATCGAACTGGAACAATCCGCCTTCGAGTTCAAGCCCGGCCGCGATGCCCGGCAGCGGATGGAAGAACCGTTGCCGGTGGAACTGGAAGCGGTGGCCGATGTGCATCTGCCTTCGCCGCGGATACCTGTCGGGAAACTCGACGCCCTCTATGTCACCATCTTGGAGTTCGCCCCCATTCATGGCGAACACTATCCGGCATACCAGGCCGACAACTTCCAACTGATCTTTAACCTGCCCCGGCGCGAGCTGATCCAGGAGGACTTCCGGACAACCAAGATCATCGTCCCGTCGCTGTCCGCTCTGCAGGCAAAACTGTTCGAGGCGGAAATCGAGCACGAACGGCAGAAGAGCGTCACGCCCGGCCAGGAAGTGATCGTCCTGCAGGATGCCGACGGCAACTGGCTGGAAATCCGTGAAAAACGCGAGGTCGGGTAGACACGCTTATGGCGTGCCAGCTTCTGGCATGCCATCCGGCAGTTCCAGCACCTGTCGATCGGCCAGTAATCGTTCGCGAAGTTTGCCGTACTCGACCTTCTGTACCGAAAGACCCATATCCATCGCCATTACCCCGGCCGTCGCGGCCGATTGGCCCAAAATCATGAAGACCGGCTCCATGCGGATCGATCCGTACGCAATGTGCGAACTGCTCAGGCATACCGGCACAAGTAGGTTCTCACACTCGCCAACCTTTGGCACGATGGCGCGAAAGCTGATCGGATACGGCCCGCCGGGATTGACCTGAATATCACCTTCGTTCAGCACATAGGCTTTGCCCTCGGCATCGGTCGCCACATAGCGCTGCACGTTGTGGCTGTCCATGTTGTATGAGCCCATGCCCACCGGATCGGGCGTGGGCTTCGTGCGCCGGACCTGCGGCTCGGCGATCACGAAATCGCTTACCATCCGCCGGGCTTCGCGCACGTAGATCTGGTGCGGCCAGTTCCCATTGTCCACAAACTCATCTTTCGACAGGCCCCATTGGCTCATCCTGGTGCGCACATCCTCAGGCACGCGCGGATCGTTGCAGAGGAAGTAATAAAAGCCCATCTGGTAGATCTGGTGCTCGCGGATGATCTCCCGCCGGCGCTTGTAGCTGGCCTCGGGATAGTCGTAGTTCATGCCAATGTTGTCAGTGCTGAACGATCCATGGTTGTTGGTATCGGTCTTGTTGTTGGGCGCTGGGTCGAACTTGCCGAAGACATGCTTGGAGCCGGCCAGCAGCGTCCGCAACAGCAACTCATACTGACCCGCGTCGTACCCTTCGGGTTTGGAGAATGCCAAGCGATTCTGCGGCACATTCGTCATGCATGTGCGGAAGTTGTAGGCCTGGATCAGCTTGTCGGCCTGGCCATCCTCGCCCGGCTTATTTGGGGAGATGCGCGGCAGCAGGCCGCTTGCCGGATCGCCCGGCACCACATACGGGTCAATCTTCCCTTCAAACTGGTGGCTGACGGCTTTGGCTTTCTGGATGCCGTCGAGCGTCTCGCCATACTGGCTGTTGGCTTCCCGGCCGGTCGTATACGTCACGCCCGCGCACGCCATCAGGTCGCCTTCATAGGTGGCGTCGATGAACATTCGCCCGGCGAAGGTTCTGCCATCGAGTGTGGCGATCGAGATGATCCGCTGACCATCTTTCTTCACGCCGCTCTTGCGATCGAGCCAGGCGTCGCGCGCAACGGGGATCCGGTTCTCGCTGATCCACTGCTGGAAGATTCCCTCGGCCACGTGCGGCTCAAAGACCCACATGGCATCTTCGTTGCCGCGATACTGCCGATACTCCTGCGGCTTCTGGTACACCCACATCTCGGGCTTGTCATAGTGTGCCTTGACCCGGCGGTAGAAATCGCGCGAAAGCCCGCCGATGACCGATTTGTCGCCCGAATCGGTCCAGCCCAGCCCGCCGCTGGTCAGCCCGCCGAGATGCTTGTCGGGGCTGACGATGATGACCGTCTTGCCCATCTTGCTTACCTGCACGGCAGCCGATACGCCCGCGCTGGTGCCGCCATAGACGACGACGTCATACATCGGCTCCGCCGCCGACGCGGCCATGCAGAACAGGACCATCGACGCAACCAGAATCGTATAGGCCATGCATCACCTCGCTTTACCCGGGGTAGTTTCCTTCCTTCCGCCAGACGTCCAGAATCAGGTCATAGCGGCGCAGGTCCATGCCGGTGTAGATGCAGTTGCTGGTGGAGAAGATGTAGCCGCCGCCGGGCATGCCGTGCCGCAGGGCGTAGCGGGTGGACTCGATCACCTGCTCGTCGGTGCCGGTGTCCATCAGGGCACAGTTTACGTTGCCGACCAGGGCAACCTGCATGCCGGCGCGTCGCTTGATCTCGGCCATATCCACGCCGCCCTGCGGGTCCAGCGAGTGCAGCGCGTGCGGCTTCGTGGACACCAGCGAATCGAGGATGGGCATGATGTTCCCATCCGTGTGTTTGATGACATAAAAGCCCATCTGCCGATACGCCTGCGTGAGACGAGCCAGATACGGTGTGACGAAGTCGTCGAACTGGGGCGGCGAGAGAAAGGGATTCACGTTGAAGCAGTAATCGGAGCATAGCGCCCAGCAGTCCAGGGCGCCGTGCTTGCGGAACTTCTCCGCCCGCGCGATCGCCCGGTCAACTTCGTCAGCCTGCTCATGCTTGATCTTCTGCGGCTCCTCGATGAGTCGCACTGCCACTTCTTCCATGTGGTTGCCGTTGGGCAGGCCCATGGTGCAGTCGCCGTGCATCATCAGCAGGAATTCATCGCCGGAGAGTTCGCGGATGATCTCCAGCGTGCGCATTGCTTCCACATCGTGGTCATCACCCCAGCCGCCCGGGCCGTGGAAGAAAATGGCCGAGTGTTCGTAGCGCCGGGCCGTCTGCACATACAGGTCGGCGATATCGTGCCGGTGGAGTTGTCGCTCCGTCTCGGTCATCTGCTGCCACTGGCCGTAGTTGCGCTGGCTGGGATGGATCCGCCCGAACGCCTCCATGGTCAGGAAGAACACCAGTTCAAAATGCGGGACGCGGCCTGGAGGCTGTTTGCCTTCCAGGGCCATCATCATCTTTTGCCGGCCTTTCATCATGGGGCATATCGGAACATGGCGTGGTGGAAGATGCAACTACATGGCTTCATATAGTCGGAACGAGCCGGCGGAGTTCCCGGTACAGTTCTTCGGTGGCCTGCGGGACGATGCGGATGTCGCCGACAACCGTCATGAAGTTGCCGTCACCGGCCCAGCGGGGAACGATGTGCTGATGGAGGTGGCCCGGCACGCCCGCGCCAGCGCAGCGGCCAATATTGATGCCGATGTTAAAGCCCTGTGGCGAGATGGCTCGTTTGAGGAGTTCAACGGCTCGAACGGTCTGATGCTGCAGATCGCAGATCTCATCGTGAGTGAGGTCGGCCAGTTCGGCCTTGTGAGCTAACGGCGCAACCAGCAGGTGGCCATTGGTGTAGGGGTAGCGGTTCATCAGGACAACGCTGTGGGCGGTGGTCCAGAGGACAAGGCGTTGCTCCTGCTCTGCAGCGGCCGCCTGGGCCGCGAGGCAAAGAAAGCACTTGCCGTCTTCGGGCTTTTCAAGTGATCGGATGTAGTCCATCCGCCAAGGTGCGAACAGCACGGGCTTGTCCATGGAGGACATGGTAGCGCAGGGTGAGATGGCGGGCAAATCCCAGACGTGTTGGGTATAGTACCCGCAGCTTGGAGAATAGCGCCATGTCAGCATCACAGGATCAGACGGAACAACGCTGGCGTGTCAGTCACCGCGGCCGGGACTACGGTTCCTATACCCAGAGCGCGCTGCGCGAGCGGATTCTGGCGGGCCGGATTGCGTCTGATGCCCAGTTGAGCCGGGAGGAATCTTCTGAGGCGCCGATCTCAGTCGCCGATTTCCTGGGGACGCAGAAGCTTGAGCCGGTAGCAACGGAACTCACCGATGAGCAGCTTGAGTTTCTGAAACCGCAAAAGGAGCCGGCGCGTTCGGTATGCACAGAGTCGGCCATCACAACCGACGCGACCGACACAGCCGAGTCGGCTGCCTCGGCGGATGCGGCCGGCGATACGCATGTCGCCATTCCCTCGGCGACCGTTGAACACTTTGGGCCGCTCTGGTGGGAGACCGGGCAGGGCGCCGATGGCGCAGCGCGTGATCGCATTGTGATCCTCGGTCGTCGGCAATCGGGAAAGACCATCTACCTGGCCACCCTCTACGCGATGCTGTGGGATCGGCTCGCCGGGCTGGCAGCGCGGGCATCGACGGGCGCCGCCCACCGGCAGTTGATGACCGTTGCCCGCACGCTCAAGAGCCGCGCCTGGCCGGCGGCGACCCAGGGAGCTATGGAGGTGCCGCTGGTGGTCGACTGCGGCGGCATCAAGCAGGCTATGGTCGTGCTCGATTATGCCGGCGAACTGTTCACCAAGGCATTCTTCCGCGACCAGATCGATGCCCGCGAGGTCGCCCCGCTCCTGCAGCATATCGACCATGCCGCGGCCGTGATCCTGCTGGTTGATCCGATGGTCACGGTTGGCCTCGATCACGAGGCGGCCATGGAGGATGACTTCGGGTTGATGCAGGCGGTGCGGCGCATCCGCGAATCGCCCGGAGGCAAGGAAGTGCCGGTGGTCTTCGTGCTGACCAAGGCCGATGTGCATGCCGATGTGGTCAATAAGGCCGGCGGCCTGGTGGAGTTCGTCCGCAAGCACTTTGCATCACTAGCACGTCTGCTGGGCCAACTCCAGATCTACCAGGTGTCGGCGGTGCAGACCGAGGCCGGACCCGATGGCCAGGCAATACCGCGCGCCGATTCCGTTCCCTTCAACATCGACAAGCCGCTGCGCTACTGCATGGAGATGATCGCGATGCAGCGGCAGAAGCAGCAGGTTCGCCAGAAGCACGAGGCCGCTCTGGAAGCCTACGAGAAGTCACTGCATCAGGAGCAGATTGTGGAGCGTCAGGATAATCGCAAGCTGGCGATTGCTCTGATCCTGATCCTTCTCGCCGGGATCCTTGCGGTCGCCCTGATTGTCTGGTTCAAATTCAGGGTGGCGCCCCACGGAGCTTTATGAAGCCCGGAAATGGGTGACAAGTGAAAGTGGAGAGGTACATCTTTGGTTCGTTTCGTGGCTATGCCACGCTGGCCGCTTCGCCGGGCGTCAGCGCGGATGATGAGCGCCTGCTGGAGAGTGAGATATATAGTTTCGGGCAGACGTATGATCCGGGCTTTTACGAATCGCTGCCAACCAGCGCGCCGTTCTTCACGACCAACCTGCCTCAGGCCCGGCGGGCGCTGACCTGCGTTGCCAAAGGCCGCCGCGACGATGCCGGCCGGCCGACGCTCTTGTTCATCACGGTTGTCCTGTCGCGTGGAGATTGGGATGGCGTCTTGCTGGGCGATGTGGCCATGCTGATGAAGAGTGCATCGCTCTGGACGTGGCCCGGAGGCAGTGAACTGGCGGCCGTCGAGTTGGCCGATACGCCGTCGGCCGCGATCATCAGCCGGGCGCAGGTGCCGCGTGTGCTGGGGCTGATCTCGCAACTTGAGCGTGATGTCATCGCACAGCGATCCACCGTAATCCGTGAGTCGCCATACTGCTATAAAGACGCCCGTGCGATTGAGATGCTGATCCCACCAGCGCAGCGAAGCCGGATCACGACGGCGTTCCGAACTCTCTCCCCGCGCATGGCGGCAAATCTGATCTGTCTGGCAAGAGAAGCGGACGACGATTGTCCGACGGTGGCAATCGCGGAAGGTGCCCACAACTCTCACTATGCTAAGGCACTGCTGGAAGCCGGTCTGGCTTCGGGAGTCGTGCCGACAGCGCTGATACGGGGCTATCGTTGGTAGGTGAGCGTAGGTTTGCGCGCGGCCTGCACTTCATCCAGTCGGCGAACCACCGCGCGCGATGGCGCGTTCTTCAACGGCGCCACGTCGCGCCTGGCCTGCTCGGCCATTTCCAGCAGCGCATCGGCGAAGTCGTTGAGGGTCGCCAGGCTTTCGGTTTCGGTGGGCTCCACCATCAGGCAGTTGGGAACCGGGAAGTGCACGGTGGGTGGATGGAAACCGCGGTCGATCAGGCCCTTGGCCAGGTCCATGATCGTCACGCCGGTATCGATGATCGCCTGCGGCACGGTGATGAACTCGTGGGCGCAGGGGTCATTCGCCATGGGCAACTCGCCCTTGGGGCCAAACGGCAGGGCGTAAATGTGCTTCACGCGCTGGGCAAGATAGTTGGCACTGAGTATGGCGGTCTCGGACACATTTCGCAGCCCATCGGGGCCGCAGGCGCGGATGTATGCGTAGGCCCGCAGGAGTACACCGAACTGACCCGAGAAGGAGCGCACCTTGCCGATGGACTTGGGACGGTCGGCATCGAGTGCATATCGCCCATCGGGCAGCTTCACCACCTGAGGCACGGGCAGATACGGCGCCAGTTCCTTGCGCACGGCGATGGGGCCAGCACCCGGCCCGCCGCAGCCGTGTGGCGTGGAGAATGTCTTGTGCGTGTTGAAGTGCATGATGTCGGCGCCGAAATCGCCCGGGCGGGTGATCCCCAGGATCGCGTTCATGTTGGCGCCGTCCAGATAGAGCATCGCCCCGGCCTCGTGGATCAACTTCGCCATCTCTGCGATATGGGCGTCAAACTTGCCGACCGTGTTCGGATTGGTCACCATCACGGCCGCCACTTCGTCCGACAGGTTACGTTTCAGGTCATCAAGATCGGTCAGGCCGTTGGAGAGCGACTTGATCGTTACCACGCTCGCTCCGCACATGGCGCAGCTTGCGGGATTGGTTCCGTGGGCGGTATCGGGTGCCAGCACAATCCTCCGCTGCGCCTGGCCGATATCGCGGAAGTAGGCGCGGATCACTTTCAGGCTGGTCCACTCACCGTGAGCGCCGGCACACGGCTGGAGCGAGACTTCATCCAGACCGGCAATCTCGGCCAGGAACAGGCGCAGGTGATAGAGCAGTTCCAATGTGCCCTGGCAATCGGTCGCATCTTGCAGCGGGTGCAGGTTCGCAAAGCCAGGCAAGCTGCTGGCCCATTCGTTTACCTTGGGGTTGGCCTTCATCGTACAGGAACCCAGGGGATAGAAGTTGGCATCCACCGAAAAATTCCGCTGCGCCAGGCGGGTGCAATGCCGTACCAGGTCGAGATAACCCACCTCGGGCAAGGGTGGGGGTGCAGGCGCCGCGAACGCGGCTTCCAGCGGCGCTTCGGGCACATCCGAGCCGGGCAACTCGGTGCCGCGGGCTCCGGGTGTGGAGATCTCAAACAGCAATTGCATCGGCTTGACGCTCATGACTGGCGATCTTAAGGACACAAGAGGATGAATGCCACGTTTCCGAGCCGACGCGACAGCTACAGCGCCTGCGCTCTTCCGGCAGAGGGCCCCATCAACACTTTTTCGATTGCCTTATCCAACGATTCGCAGACACGCTGGATCTGGCCTTGAGTTATCTGAGTGAAGAACGGCAGCACCAGCGTACGTTCGGCGATGCGTTCGCAGACTGGCAGGTCGCCCTGACGCGTGCCGATCTGTTCGACGATGTAAGGCTGAAGATGGATCGGCGGGAAATAGTTGCTACAGCCTATCCCATCGCAACGCAGAAGCCGGATCACCTCGTCTCGGTCACCGGGCTCAAACAGATCATTCAGGCGAACGCCAAATACGTACCAGCTCATGGTGGTATCGCCATCGATGGTCGGCAGGATCAGGTAGCGGTTGTCGATGAGCAATTCAAAGTAGGTGTGGGCGGCCTGCCGGCGTTTGGCAACGATCTCATCGAACCGCGACAACTGGGCGAGTGCCAGTGCGGCGTTCAATTCCGACATCCGATAGTTGTAGCCCAGACGCTGGTGTGCAAGCCAGGCATTGCCATCCCGGCCATGGTTCCGCAGCATCCGGCACACCGCGTCGAAGCGATCATCATCGGTGACGATCATTCCCCCTTCGCCGGCGGTGACCTGTTTGTTTGGATAGAAGGAGAAGCAGCTTGCCCGGCCAAATGAACCCAGCGGCCGGCCGTGGACTTTTGCGCCCAGGCTCTGGCAGGAGTCTTCGATCAGCAGCAGTTCATGACGCTGGGCAATCTGCTCGATCTCTTCGATGCCGCCGGGATGGCCAAATGCCTCAACCACGACGATCGCTCGGGTCTTTGGGCTGATGGCGGCCTCGAGGCGCGCCGGATCGAGGTTTAGAGTCTGAGCGTTGATATCGACAAAGACCGGCCGGGCTCCGGTATAGAGGATGCAATTGGTGGAGGCGACGAACGACATGGGAGTGGTAATGACCTCATCGCCCGGGCCGAGCCCCGCCGCCATGGCGATGCAGTGCAGCGCCGCCGTGCCTGAGGAGACGGCAATCCCATTGCGGCGGCCGGCCATGCGGGCGCAGACCTTCTCTAGCTCTGCCAAAACTGGCCCGCAGGTTAGAGTTGGCGTGCGCAGCACATCCACCACAGCGTCGATCTCACGCTGTGTAATATCCGGTGCCGAGAGCGGAATCTGGTTGGACATTCGTTGTGTGCCTCACAGTTCCTGGACCAGGCTCATCCGCAGAAGGTCGGCGCAGCCGCCTTCCTTCGGGGTGTATGGCAGGCGTCAGGCAGCTTACGCAAGCCTCCGACCCCATACACACATCATTCATCATCGGTATACTACCCGGTTCTGTTGTGTGCGCTAACGGACAGTAAGTGCCTTTGAGGAGCGATTATCGCGACCGCATGAGCATTACGCCAAACAAAGAACCTTCGCGGAATGATGATCTGCCCAGCCGGGTTCTGGACTATCGCCAGAAACTCGCGAAGGTAGACATATCGCAGCACGCGGCATTCTGGCGTGCCTGCCAGTATCTCAAGCCCCATATCGTGTTGGTGATTGTTTCGATCGTCTGTGCCTTGTTCGTTGGCGTGGCCGTAGTCGGCAGCCTGGGGTCCATGCTGCCGATCATGAAGGTGCTGGCCAACGGCGATTCGGTCCAGTCGTGGGCCAATCGGCAGATTGTTGAGCGCCGGTTGGACGTGCGCATCGGCGACAATACCGATGTCGTTCAGATCGTGCGTGTCGACAAGGGCGGGACCGGGCGACTGCAAGGGATGCAGCCAGGCGATCTGCTGCCGCGAGGACAAGCAAACGCCGATGGCATTCTGGAAGATCTCTCTGATCCACACAGAAACTCCATGTGGATCGAGTACGTGGACGGCGTTCGCCTGCAGGTGATTCTGCCTGAGATCCCCTATTACTTGCAGGTTCTCCGCGACGGCGCCCGGCGCCTGCCAGGGCCGGGAGCGCCCATCACGACGATCATGGCTGTGTTCGGTATCTTGGCGACCATTGCGGTTCTTGGCAATATCATCCGCTTTTTCCAGGAATATCTCTCTGAGAAGGTCGCGATTCTTGCTGTCAATGACATCCGACGCCGGCTCTATGACCACATCCTGCATGTTCCGATGTCGCATTTTACGGCGAACGGAACTTCTGACCTGACCAGCCGCCTGGCCGGCGATACCGCCCATCTTCAGGAGGGCCTGAAGATGCTGATGGGGCCCAGTGTGCAGGAACCGATCAAGGTCATATTCGTGTTCACCGGTCTGCTGGTGATCGACCCCTGGCTGACGCTTTTTGTGATCGCCTTCATTCCGTTCATGGCGGCACTGATTCGACGGTTCGGCAAGAAAATGCGCCGGCACAGCCGTCGGGCTCTGGAGAGTTCATCCAGCATGCTTGCTCAGATTGAGGCGACGCTGGCGGGTATCCGTGTGGTCAAGGCCAACAATGCCGAACCATATGAGCGCCGCCGCTACACTACGATTATGGGTCAGCTTATCCACCAGGCGCTGAAGATGACCCGTATCGATGCCGCCAGTGCGCCGATCATCGAATCGCTGATGATCCTGATGATCGGCCCCGTGTTGTGGTTCTCGGCCTGGCGCATCTCCACCCATGCGCTGACTTCCACCACCTTCATCCTGGTGATGGGTTCGCTGGCGTTCATGGGCGAATCGCTGCGGCGGGTGAGCAAGATTAACAACCTGCTGCAGAAGTCGAACTCGGCGGCCACCCGCATTTTTGAGGTGCTGGATCTGCCGGTTGAACGTCCGCGTTATCTCTCAACGCAATTGGCGGCAGTCCAACGGCCGCGCATCAAGCTTTCTCCTGTCAAGCAGAATGTCTGCTTTGAGAATGTCACTTTCACCTATCCCGGCGGCGAGGCGCCCGCCATCACGGACGTCACCCTGACGGTACCGGCCGGCAAGTCGGTCGCCGTCGTCGGGCGAAATGGATCCGGCAAGACAACGCTGCTGGCGCTGCTGCTTCGCTTTTACGATGCTGACTCGGGCCGGATCCTCATCGACGGCATCGACATTCGCGATGTCACCCTCAAGAGCCTTCGCGACCAAATGTCGATCGTTACACAGGATTCGGTCATCTTCCCCGGCAACATCGCCGACAATATCGCCTATGGCCTGCCCAATGCCTCGCGCGATGCGGTGATGGACGCCGCCAAACGGGCCCATGCCCATGAATTCATCATGGCCAAGGCTGAGGGTTATGAGACCATGCTTGGTGAGTTCGGCGGCGGGCTCTCCGGCGGCCAGAAGCAGCGCATCTGCATCGCCCGTGCCATCTTCCGTGCCAATCCGATCCTCATCCTCGATGAGGCTACCAGCCAGGTGGATGCCGAGAGCGAAGAACTGATCCAGAAGGCCATCGAGGAAGTGATGCACGGCCGGACGACCTTTGTCATCGCCCACCGCTGGGCGACGATCCGCTCGGCCGACATGATCGTCGTGCTCGACCGCGGCCGGGTTGTCGGCCAGGGCTCGCATGAAGAACTGCTCAAGAGCTGCGATGCCTACCAGCAGCTTTACGAGCGGCAGATGGTGGCGTAGCCGCTGAATCTACGGTGCCGGGGCGGCAACCGCCGCCACCTGGGCGTTCATCATGCGCCGGCGCGTGCGGATGACCCACATCATCCCGATGCTGCCGGAGGTCACATCCGTTACCACGCGCCCCCAGAAGACGCCGTTGACGCCCATGAGCATGGAGAAGAGATACGCCAGCGGGGCAAGCAGGATGATCACGCGAATGGCATCGAGCATCAGAGAGTGCAACGGCTTGTGCAGGCCCGTCAGGAAGAAGGTGCAGTAGCGGTGTACCTCGGTCATGCCGTAGCTGATCGAGGTGATGCGCATGTAGGCGACGAGCGTATGGGCGACTTTGGGGTCGTCGGTGAATAACCATGCCACCTTCGGCGCGAAGATGAAATACAGCACCGCCATTGCCGCGCCGTACAGCAGCGCGAAAGTAGTCGAGATGCGGAAGGCCTCGCGCACGCGGTCGATTCGCCGGGCGCCGAAGTTCTGGCTGACAAATGGTGTTAGGGCAATGCCCAGCGCCATCGGGATAATAAAGGCGACCATCTCGATACGCCCCGCGACGCCGCTGGCGGCCACAACTTCGTGGCCGAAACGGCTCAGCAGCCGCGTTATCGTCGACGACGCCACAGGCATGAGAATCATGCTCATCATGCCGGGGATGGCGAATCTCAGGATGCCGCGAAAGGAAACCAGCAGGCCCGACAGCTTCGTGCTCTTCCACTTCAGGAGTTGGTGCCGGTGATGCAGCAGCCAAAACAACCACGCGGTGGACACCGCCTGGGCGATGACCGTCGCCAGCGCCGATCCGCGAATGCCGAAGGCGTGCAAGCCGAAATAGCCGTGGATCAGAAGCGGGTTGAGGATTGCATTGAGCGATGCCCCGAGGATCATCCGGCCGCTGGCGGCGGCCGAATCGCCACATGAAATGAGCAGCCCGTTGCCCATCATGGGCATCGCCATGAACACCGCGCCGAAGTACCAGACGCTCATGTATGCGCGGATGAGCGGCATGGTCTGCCCATCGGCGCCCAGGCGGGCGAAAAGCCAGTCCATGCTCAAGTATCCCGCCAGCGCAAGGACAACCGCGGCCGCAGACGTCAGGATGATGCCATCGCTCACCAGGCGCACGGCCGCATCTTTGTCGTCGCGGCCCAGGGCATGGGACATCAGAATCGTAACGCCAGAACCCAGACCGCCGGCGATGAACGTGAGCAACATCACGACGGGGATCGCAAATGCCATGGCCGCCAGCGGCAGCGTGCCGAGCTTGCCGACGAAGTACGCATCCGTCAGCCCATACGCGTTCATAGCGAACGTGCCACCCAACAGCGGCCAAGCCATGCCAAAGAGCGCCCGCGGAACACTGCCGCGGACCAGGGCAGATACAGGCCGTTGGGTCACCGGCGCACTTTCAGCCTCAACGAATTCGGCATCACTCACAGTCCCACAATTGTAACCGATTTCGCTTTACCCCACCCGCCGCTGCGGCATCTCGATCTGGCTGGTGGCGGTGAAGATGTCCTCATGTACCAGCGACAGCACCACCTCATCGGCTTTGAGGATCTCGCCCAGATCCAGCCGCGCATTGCGGATCTCAACCGCCGGCGGAATCGTCAGGCGGGCCGTCAGCACGCTGCGGCCCTGACGCGGCTCGCAGGTCAACCCTTCGATATTCACGCGGTGGTCCGACAGGTAACTCGTGATCTTGCGCAGCACGGCAGCGACATCCTCGCGTTCGCTGAGCACGGTCAGGATGAATGTCTGCCCGCTCTGCACCGGTCGGACAACCTTCTCGCTGCGCGGCAGAATCGACACCACAAACTCGCCGGGCGCGCCGGTTGTTTCGATCGTCTGGCGCACCTGATCTTCGCTTACCGATTCGGGAAACTCGGCCAGCACCATGAACACGAAGCACCCTTGCAGAACTCCCTGGTGCAGCACCTCAATTTCGCCGCCCATGCGGCAGACGCATTCGGTCAGCCGGGCAACCAGACCAACGTTGTCGCGGCACATCACCGACAGAGCATAGCGTGAAGACATCTGCATAGGGTGGCGATCATACCGTGACCGGAACAAGTGAAACACAGCCGGCATCGATGGATGACGCCGGCTGGCAAGTTCTGCACAAGATCCACGATTTGCCGATCACGCCCCCGCAGGCGTGATCTTGTTCTTCAGTTCATTGGCTTTCACCAGATAGAGGATCAGCAGCACCAATGCGCCCAGGCCCGTCAGGGCATTGACATAAGGTATTACGCACAGCGCTACGAGGATGCAGTAGATCAGCCCGATCTGCCTGCCGCAATCGCCCACATCGGTTCGGCCGACGGAATCAAAGTAGCTCTTGAACGAATCAGATATCTTCGGATAGACGAAGAAGTTCCAGACGATGTTGAACAACGGAATCATCAGGAGCCAGACCATGTTGGGCTCTTGCTTGCGATGCGACGCCGGGATTGCCTTCAGAGCGTTGGAGAGCAGATAGCAGATGAATGCCTGGATCGCCAGTCCAATAACAATCCCGCCGCAGCAGAATAGCCCGAAGATTCCCATAAAGAGCCCCGCTGCTTGATCGTTGTTCATGGTTTCTCCTTCCGATATCAGTTCATCTGGCCGAGCCGCACTGGACTGGCCTCCACTATAAACACAATGTAGAGATGGATTTACAGGAACGCAACAATAATCGGTTCTGTCGCCGCTTCTCCGATGCGTTGGATACAGACGCGATTGAGGCAACAAAGCATCTGAGCGGATTTGCTATCGGAGCGAGCTCTGCGGTGTGGTATACTCTCAATTGTGACTTGGCGCACCTCTCTTTGCGTCGTTTTCGTGATCTTGTCTTGCGTGCAGATGTGTGTTGCACAGCTTAAACGCGAGGCAGCGCCGACCTTGCCGGCCGACGTCAAGAGCTACCGGCTTTACCAGAACGAAGCCCAGGAGTTGCTCGAGGATGAACTGACCATGTTCTTCCCCGGCTGCGTGAATGTGAAGGGCGGCGGGTTCCATGAAGGGCGGGTGGACGGAAAGCTGCCGCCGCGCTTTGTCGGCGGCACGCTGGTGTTTCAGTCGCGGATGACCTGGGTGGCGGCCGAGGTCGCGCTTCGCCGGCCGGACAGAGCCCAGGCCTACCTTGTCTATGCCCGCCACGGGGCCCGGTTCCTCCAGGATGTCATGTGGGACAAGACCAACGGAGGTTTCTACTGGGCGGTAGACACCTACGGCAAACCCGCCGCTCCCACGGGTGCGATCAAACATGCGTACGGGATGGCGCTGGCCATCCAGGCCTTGGCGCATGTCTATGCCGCGACCGGTGATGAACAGTATCTGAAGCTGGCCCAGGATGCGGATCAGTGGCTTCTCTCAAAAGGCTACGACAAGAAGCGGGGGGGGTACTTCCAGGCGTTTATGCCCAAAGGCGATATTATTGTATCGGCCGAAGAGACCGGCGAGCCAAAGCTGAAGACCGACAAGATCGGCACTCTGTACGGCTGCAAGTCGACGATGGCGCATATCCATCTGCTGGAGGCGTTCGATGAGCTGTACCGTGTCAGCCCGAATGCGGAGTTGCGCCAGCGTATTCGAGACATGTATGATGTGACGCGCGACAAGGCGATGCTGCCGACTGGAATGATGGGACAGAACTTTCTGCCCACCTGGACACCTCTGGATCGTGGCGGCGCGTTTGGGTTGAACCTGGAGACGGGCTCCGTGCTTCTGGATACTGCGAAGGTCTTGCAGATCGATAAGGAACCCAGGTCGCTGGGTGTGGTGCAGAAGCTCGTGGACACAGCGCTGGAACGCGGCTGGGATGATCAGCTTGGTGGGTTCTGGAGTACGCCTGACGCGACGGATAAAACGTGGCGTGCACAGGCCGAAGGAGCGCGAATCCTGCTGGCACTGTATGCGCGGGCGGGTGATGACAGCGAGCGCTATTGGACGGCGTTCCAGAAGCAGTGGCATTTCATCACACTGTATATGACCGACCGGCAGTCGCATGGCTGGTTCCCGACCGTAGACACGGCCGGCCGGCCGACCAGCCGAAACATGATCCAGTCAATCAAGGCGTGTGATCAAACGGTGCGGGCGCTGATGGATGTTGCCGACACGCTGGGCGTGCTGGCGGGTGACACGCCGGCGATGCCCGCGACAAGGCCGCGCCCGACGACCAAACCGGTAGCCACCACGCAGCCGTGATGGGCGAGCAGGCTCCATCTGTCGCCACCGATGCCGACGGCTTACCTCCGCGCACTTCCGGACATGGACTCGACAAGGGAGATCATCGGCATGAAACACGCAAAGATGACAATGCCGACGAGGATGAGCATCGCCAGTAAAAGCAGCCGTACCATTACGCGGCGATAGATGCGAGCCCCGGTTCCCGTGGTACTGTGAAGATCCAGCAGCACCCCTGGAAGCACGGCCGCCACGATCAGGGGAAATACGACGACCCAGCCGTATTCATTCGCTGCCCAACGTGAGATCCGCAGCACCAGCTTCGTGATCCACGGGAGTTCCGTATTGAAATCCTTGAAGACCATCTCGAACCTGGGAACTATGAGTATCACGATCAGCATCGGCAACGCGATGCACGCAGCCGTCAGCAGCGCTGTGGTGATGTGGGGCAGCACGTTGATTGGCCGGCGCGGCTCAACTCGCGCATACTCAAGGGGCGGCGGCTTGCTCATGATCCAGAGTGTACCGCGCTTCGGCTCATTGCGAGGGCACCTTAGGCCTTGTCTGAAAAACCCGTGGCCCCACGACGGCTTGGAATCGCCTCAGATGCAAGAAGCATCGGCGAGAGCTGGGTCCGTAGACCCTTCGAGCCGGTGCGCCGCCGCAGATGAGGCGATTCCAAGCCGCCCGAAGGGTGGGCCGGAAAGGGCCTGTCTGCTTCGTTGCCGCTCCTCGCCGTAGTATTCAAATACTGCTTCGTCGCGGCGTCTCGCATCCAGGCCCTTTCCGGCCCATCGTGGGGCCATGGGCTTTTCAGACAGGGCCTAGGCTTCGCCTGGCCGGTAAGCCAAATTTTATTGCATGTGTGAGCATGGATATATACAGTAGAGCTTGGCCGGTCTGCGAGGGCTAACCGGCCGGCATATTCACGGTCATGTGATCACATTCTGGAGGCATGCTTACCATGCGTAGACTGAATGCTTTGCTCCCATATCGTTCGCTGCGCTGCAGGCTTGAGATGCTGGAGAGCCGACAGTTGCTTAGCGCGGATCTGGCCAGTTCGTTCACCACCGCCGTGCCGACCCTGATCTGGCCGACAGGGACAACGCCAATCACTGTGCATGTGACCAACGTGGGAAGCAGCGCCGTACGCGGGCAGGCCACGGTTTCGCTGTACGCGTCCACCGACCAGACTCTCGACGGCGGTGATACGCTGCTGGGCTCCAAGGCCATGTCGATCGGGCTCGCCGCCGGCAAGGGTACGAACGCCTCGCTGAAAGTTGCCCACCCGGACGGTCTGGCTGACGGGCAGTACTACATCCTGGCGCAAGTGCTGGGCGATGCGGCCGTTGCCGATTCCAACAGCGCCAATGACGTATCGGCGACATCGACGAAGGTGCAGATTCGCGATCCGTTTGCCGATCTTGGCCCGATCGTAACCAAGATTCCTGCCAAACCAGTGGTCATCAGCGCGGGCAAGACGACGACGCTGAGTGCCACGATACAGATCAAGAATACCGGAAACACAGCGGCCAAGGGCACGATCACTGGCAACGTGTATCTGTCGGCCGACCCGTTTCCAGGCGCCGGCGATCTGCTGCTTTCGGCGATCGCATCGCGCCCCGTCAGCATCGCCCCGGGCAAGACCGCCAGCATCACCATCAGCAAGAAGCTCACGGCCGGCACGGCCAGCGGGATATTCCGCATCGTGCCCCAGATTACTTTCGTGGGGACTCCCGCCGACGACAGCACGGCGAACAACATTGCTGCTTCTACGGGCACAGTGACGGTTACCAATGCAGCGGTTGCCGCGGCGCCGCAGCTTTTCGGCGACCTGCACTCGGACGTAACGCACGTTGTTGTCGGGCATCCCGAACTGGTTCACTTCAACCTGGACACGCGCTGGGCGACCGGCAATTCCGGGGCTGAGGTCGACGAGATCACTTCCACGGGCACCGTGATCGGAAGGGTGACATCCCTGTTTGACGATGGGAGTGCGGCCAACGGCGACATGACCGCCGGCGACGGAATCTACAGCGGAATCAGCGCAGTTGCCTTCTCGTCTCCTGGCACGCGCTACTTCATGGCGACGTTCAATGACTGGTCCCTCTCTTCCTCGCAGCGTACCGCCACGTTCACAATTACTGGCTCGAACAGCGCTTCGCAGCAGCAGTTGCAACTCAGCGTAGACGACACTACGCGTCTGACGGGCCTGGCGATGGACGTGCTGAGCAACCACGGCTCAGCCAAGGCGGCCCTGGACGCGATCCGCAATGCTCTCTTGACCGATCCGGACGTTGTGCCCGGAAGCGTGTCGTCTCTGGGTTCCGTGATCCAGTGGGAGGATGTCAATGGCTTCCTTCAGGGGTTCGACGCGGACTTCGCCATTGGCGGCGACCGGCTCTCTGCTCCAGTGCCCGCGGCATATGCTCCTGCCCTACCCACGGCATCTACCGATGCGGTAGCCCTGAGCGCGCCGGCCGATCCCATCGGCGATGTGCTGGTGCTCTCGCCGTTCGCATCCTCGCTTTCGGCGAGAGATCCCAGCGCCGGTATTGTGACGCAGTTCCAGAACGCCAACTACAGCGTCACATACCACACCAACACCGGCGTGACGCTTGCCGACTTCGCCAACCTCAGCGACTACGCCGCGATCGAGTTGTACGGGCATGGAACGATGCTGCCTGATAACACCGGCGAAGGGTTCTACACGAGCATTGCCCCGACTGCCGCATCCATGGCGGATAATGAAGGTGACCTGAAAAACCATCGTGTGCGGATGCTCAACGGCTACTACGTGGTGACCCCATCCTATATCTCCGCATACGGCGGCTCTCTGGACGGCACCATCGTCCTCGCCAATGCATGCGAGAGCGCTCATGACGCCACCATGGCCAATGCCTTCATCGGGCTTGGGGCGGCCGCCTACATCGGATACACCCACACGGTAAAGGCATCCTTTGCCGCGGGGAAAGCCGTAGACACCTGGACGACACTGCTCAAAGCCGATCACAACACGGTGGGCGATATCGTCGGCCTGGATACCGCGCACGATAGCAACACGCCCGCCGCGGTGTTCTTCCACTATGGTGATAAGGACGCCAAGCTGCCCCAACAGGACCTGCTCCGCAACACGGATTTCTATGTCCGCTACAGTTGGCCGCAGACCGTCCGCGACCTGGACACGAACACCACGTTTCTGGGCAGTTCCTCCGGCTGGGATTTGGATAACTCCAGCCCATACATGAGTTGGACCGGCGATGACACATCCGCCGGCGGCGCGGAAACTACAACCGTCCACCTCTATTCGGCATGGCAGGATGGCGCATGGTCGACCACCACGACCATCACCGTTGGCACCGACTGGTATACGCCCGCGGGCGGATCCGGACCGGCCGTCATTACGGTTGCCCTCCAGAACAAAATCACCCACAAATTGACGCACGTTGAGGTGCATGTGGTATCGCCCGGGCAGGAGAGTTCCGGTACACACACCGTCGTCGGGACGATCACCATCACCTTGGCCGGCGATCCCCTTGACCCGGTCGTCAAGAGTATGGAACTGACGTAAAGCCGCTGATAATCCCAAGGTTTCCGCCAGCCCGGATCCCAAATCCGGGCTGGCGGCCTTGGTTGGCTCGGTCGTCTGCGTTCGTGACTAGCGGACAATGCCCAGAAGAAGGTGGCCGACGACGACATAGGCGTTGCTGAAGGGTTCGGAGCGGAAGAACTGGGCGGGTTGGGTGGGGTCGCCGATGAAGGGGCGCAGCGTCCAGCCCATCTGGATGCCGACGAAGGCATAGAGGATCAGCCACATGGCCTGCATGGCTCTGTGGCGGCGGTTATGGGCGATCAGCGGCCGGTAGTAACGCGAGAGCCGCCATTGGGCGGCGACGCTGGCGATGGCGAAGGCCAGGGCGTTGAAGAGGATGGCGCCCTGGTAGTTGGCGCTGGAGCAGTACCAGAAGGCGGTGAATGGCGCCAGGGCGGCGAGGATGATGGTGAGGGTGGCCTGGGTGGCGACCAGGCCGTGGAAGATGCGCCCGAAATCGTCGCCCAGACCCATCAGGCGGTTGACTACCCAGAAGCTGGGTAGGGCGACGACGAAAGTGACGCCCAGCAGCAGCGGCACCTTGATGGCGGAGTAAAGAATCTGCAGCAGGCGATCGCCCCAGAGCCCGGAGAAAGTGCCCATCATCGCGCCGTAGAACAGGCCGAAGATGATCACCATGACGGCGATCTGCAGGCTGGCAGCGCGGTGGGTCTGGGAGGTGTCCCAATGGCCGCGGAGGATGCGATCGACGGCGAGCGCGGGAGAGGTGCTGAGGGAAGGCGCGGGCATACTTACGCTCCCAGCAAGTTGCGGATGACGCCGAAGACAGCTTCGAAGAAGTTGGAGCCTTTGGGGCGGAAGAGGCTGAAGGGCTGAGCGGGGTTGCCGATAAATGGCCGCAGCACCCAGCTCATTTGGGCGCCGACCAGAGCGAAGACGATGATCCAGATGCGGAAGATCAGTTTGACGTTGGACCCCAGGACATGGCCTTCAGGCATGTCCAGCGCGCCGGGTTTGGCGGGCCGGGAGACGAGTTTCGCTTCGGGGAGGGCATCGGTGGAAGGGAGCGGCGGCGGAGCGGATGGCTGCGGCAATGGCGCGGGCGGGATCATCGCCATGGTCAGGCGATGCAGTGTCTGGAGTAGGAACTTGAGGCCCAGGGCACCGCCGACTGAGCAGGCGATGACGTTGAGCAGGACCATGAACGGGTAGCTGGTGGTGGTGAAGGAGAAGAAGGCGACGATGGTGCCGAAGGAGGCGAGCACGGCGAGCATGACGCCGACGGCCGCCGTGAGTAGTCGGCCAAGCGAGATTGGGGTCAGCCGCGATCCGACCAGGGCGTTGAAGACATAGAGCGAGGGAAAGGTGACGATGAGCGTGAGGAAGAAGAGGGCGGGGAATTTGAAGGTGCTGGCGAAGACCTGTTTCCAGGCGTCGGTCGTGCCCCGGGTCATGGCAAAGCAGCCCATGCACAATCCGTACACCATCGCGAGGATCAGCAGCACGGTTGAAAGCCCGCGGCCGGAGATGTCGATCCGGCCTTCACGAAGAGCGGGAAGCTGGGTGGCATCCCCGCGCAGAATCCGATCCAACTGCCCAAGCCACTTTCGCATGACCGCTCCTTCCTAGGCCTCCTGCTACAGACGAACATGCGCAAGGATTCGGGAAGTTGCGGCAGAGCCGGGTTCGCGTCGATCGCGGCGCGACGAGGGAGGCGGCGGTTGCTTCCGACCGGTTGGGGCGGTATCTAATGCCCCTCCCGTGCCTATCGCGGTACTTTCCAACATCCACAAAAGCTTCGGCCAGCGCGTGCTGTTCGATGGGGCTTCCCTGTCCATCTACCGCGGGCAACGGATCGGGCTGGTGGGGGCAAATGGCTCGGGAAAAAGCACGCTGATGCGGATCCTGCTGGGTGAGGTCCCGTTTGAGTCGGGCGATGCCACGATCCGAAAGACCGTGAAGGCGGGGTATCTGCCGCAGGAGCCGGTGTTCCCGCCGGGACGATCGGTGATCGATGAGGCGGAGTTGGCGTTTGAGAGTCTGCATCAGCTTGCCCACCGGCTGCGTGATCTTGAACACGCGATGGCCGAGCACGCGGGAGAGGATCTGAAGAAGACGTTGCGGAACTATCAGGCGGTGCAACAGGAGTTTGACGCGGCCGGCGGGCATGCCTGGCGGCATCGGGTGGAGGCGACGCTGCTGGGTGTGGGATTGCCGCAGTCGGCGTGGGAACAGGATGTCTCCACGCTTTCGGGAGGGCAGCGTTCACGCCTAGCGCTGACCAAGCTGCTGGTGCAGGAGCCGGACCTGTTGCTGCTGGATGAGCCGACGAATCACCTTGATCTTGAGGCGATCGAGTGGCTGGAGAGCTTCTTGGAGGCGTTCTCGGGCGCGGTGCTGCTGATTAGCCATGATCGGTATCTGCTGGATCGGCTGTGTACGCGCATTGCGTGGGTGCGCAATGGCGGGCTCAAGGCATACGATGGCAATTACTCCGACTTCATCAAGCAACGCGACCTGCACGAGTTGACGCAACAGCGGGCGTATGGCAAGCAACAGGAAGAGATCGCCAAGACCGAGGAATTTGTCCGCCGGTTTGGGGCGGGGCAGCGGTCGAAGGAGGCCAAGGGACGGGAGAAGCGGCTGAAGCGCTTCCTGGCATCGGATCAGGTGTTGGATGCGGTGCAGCAGCAGAAGTCGATCCACCTTTCCTTCTCGACGGATCAGCGGGCAGGGGATCAGCTTCTGCTGGTACGCGACCTGTCGAAGAACTATGACGGCAAGCAGCTCTGGCAGCGGATCGGGTTTACTGTCGGCCGGGGCGAGCGAGTGGGCATCATCGGCCCGAATGGCTCGGGAAAGACGACGCTTCTGGAATCGCTGATCGGGCTGCGCGATCCCGATGAGGGGAAGGTCCGCTGGGGCACGAACCTGAACATCGGCTACTACGACCAGGATTTCGGCGACCTGGATGAAGAAAAGACGGTGATCGACCAGGTGATGACCGGCCGGTCGGACATGGGGCTGCAGCCGATTCGCGACATGCTGGGTGCGATGCTGTTTTCGGACTGGGATGTTGAAAAGAAGATCGGCATCCTGTCTGGCGGCGAGCAGGCCCGCGTGCGCCTGGCGGAGCTGCTGCTGGATAAGCCCAATGTGTTGCTGCTGGATGAGCCGACGAACCATCTCGATATCGCTTCGCGCGAGGCGCTGGAACAGACGTTGCTCCGGTTTGAAGGAACGATCATCTGCGTCAGCCACGACCGATACTTCCTCAAGCGGATCTGCAAGCGTCTGATGATCCTGCGCCCTCCAGCCATGGTGGATTTCCCCGGCAATTATGAGCAGTGGCAGTGGAAGCAGCATCAGGATGTGATCACCGCGCGGCAGCGTGAGGTGGATGAGAAAGCGCGGGCTGCGGCGAAGAGGCCGGAGGTTGCGCCGGTGTCCAGGCCGGCATCGAGTTCAGGCAACAAGAAGAACCCGTACCTGCGCCGGTTCGGCCGGCTGACGGTGGAACAACTCGAGCATGAAATCCACGCTACCGAGCAGGGGATCCTCGACTGTGAGACAGCCTTTGCCGATCCGGATACGTTTAAGGATGCCGGCGCGGCCAAAGAAGTGCAGGATGAGTACGAGCAGCTAAAACAACGCCTGGTGCAGCTCGAAGAGGAGTACTTCTCACGGGAGGAGTAGCTCGTGGCCGAAAAGGGGCCGGGTGTGGATAAGTGACAGGTGCGCAGGTTCTGGAGCGGGGGTACCCCCTATGCGCTAAGTAGTTTTTGGCACAGTGGTTAGGTCGATATCCGGGGAGGAGATGCGCGGGTTCCGGGCGATTGTGGATAACTCATGCGAAGCAGAGGCACGAAGGGCAGAACAAAGGTGCGCAGGTTGTGTGCGCATGTCGGTGGGAGTTGGTGATATGGATGACCTATGGTGGAAGAAGCGCAGGTTCGGTGATCGTCATTGGTCCTTTGTCCAAGGTCATTGGTCGAAGACCAAAGATGCGCAGGTTCGTGCGCGCAGTCCATCGCGTTATGTGAGCTAAATCGCTGATGGACAAAGGTGCGCAGGTTTGGTGCGCATACTTGGGCGGCACTACCTACCTGTCCGGTAGGAGTAGTCGTATTCAGTTGTCAAATAGCGTGGCCGGGTGAGGCCGGGAGGGATGAAAACGGATGTCCCTCTACCCTATGGGGTGTTTTGGAGGGGTCCAAAAACGGAAGATGAGGAATGACAGGTACTTAACGAAATCCAGAATTCTTTCACGATTTTTGGCCCCCAACCCCACCCGCCGATAGGCGGTCCCAGAGCGTCGCCGAAGGCGACTGGGGAGAAGATGCGGCGGCCGTGCCCGACGCGTAGGTGCTTCTGAATGCACCGCTATAGCGTCAGCAAGGGCTCCACGTAATCGTGGTGGAAGCGGGGCGTCCAAAGCAGGACGCCAAGAGCCGGGGCCCCGTGTACCGTTTTCCGGGTTGCGGTATCATGTTCCTTGCAGGAGGCAACTGATGCGCAAGTATCTCGTTCCGTTTCTGGCCAACCTGGCCCTGCTTTCAGCCTGTGGCCACCCGGCCGCCTCGCGGCCCCGACCCACCGACGATTCCCCGGCCCGCATCGCAGAAGATGCTGCCGACCTTTCGCATCTGCAGTTCGCCAAAGCCACCACTCAGCCGATCGCCATACGTTACCAGGACGACTGGGGAATGAGGCTGCCTGATCCAGGAGAACCAAAGCTGTACGAGTATCGCGCGGTCTTCTGCGCGATCTGGAACGATGGCGTGATCCTCTGGAGTCAGGACCCGCGCGATGTGCGCTCGCCGCTCCTCTACGCCCGGCTGGACCCGGCCACGATCCAAGCCATCAGGCAGCAACTCCTTGAATCCGATCAACTGGCGCGGACCCTGAAGAGGCGATCGTATGTCGTTCCCGACGGGAGTTACTCTACCGCCGTGTTGTCGGTTCCCGGTCAGACTCCGATCTGCATGAAGGTCTGGCGCGACGACGACTATACTCCGGGCGAGAACCCCGAAACCTACAAAGCCATGCTGGACGTCTGGAACCGCATCAAGGCAGCCCTCGACTCCGCCAGACCGCCGGCCGGCAAGCCCATCTCCCCAGGCGATGTCTCGTGGATCGAATCCGACGGCCGCCAAGGAATCTACAAGCCGTAAGGGCGAATCAGATCAAGCAATGCAAAAGCACAGCCTCACACGACGGCGCGAGGACGCGAAGTGGTGCGGAGCAGGTGTTCACGGTTCTTTGTGGCGGGGGATTGGAGTGGTAGAGTGGTCGTTGATCCGGCGAGCAAAGGAACTCGAAACAGGACGTAATTGGGCATGTCACCTTTGCCGAGGCAGCAATGATTCGCCCTTTGCCTTGAGGCAAACGATGATGGACAGTTACGTCCCGGTTACCCGCCATATCGATTGCACTGTCTGATCAATCTTTGCCCGGGATCGAATTCGCGTGGTGGTTTGTTTTCGTCGGTAATCCTTCTAAGTTGAGAGAGTTCGTGACTGCCGATAGAATCTCCCATGTGGTTACGGACTTCCGCTGGAACGAAGACAACCTTGAGCATATTGCCAAACACGGCGTTCAGGCGGAGGAGGCCGAGGATGTTGTTCGTCACGCGCGCCGGCCGTATCCCTGCCAGGCGGGGCACGGCAAATGGCGCGTCTGGGGCCAAACGCGGTTTGGCAGGTATCTTCAGGTGGTTTTCGTCAAAGATGACGCAACCACGGTGTACGTGATCCATGCACGGCCCTTGACCGAAAAGGAAAAGCGGGCCTTCAAGAGATAGCCATGACAACGAACAAGCGATACCAGGACATGACTGCGGAAGAGTTGGCTCAGGCCACGCGCGAGTTTGACGCGCCAGGCGTGCCAGGCGGCAAGCCGATGTCGAAAAAGGATCGGCAATGGTTCGATGCGTGGCAGAAGAGGGCACTGGCCCATGAGGCCGCCGATAAATCGAACAAAACGCATGACCGGCTGACGTTGGTGCTGCCGAAGAAATTGACCGCGCGGATTGACGAATTGGCGAAGCAGAAGCACACGACGCCGGCTACCTTGGTTCGGCGCATCGTGCGGAATGCCATCTATAAGGCTGTGGCCTAATCCTCCCTCCGTTCATTGACCGCATCTGCAGAAAGAGACTGACAAAGGCGCACTCAAATCCATGTGCCGATTCCTGATCGAAGCCGGAGTTCAGGCGTGATGCAGTACTTGGGATACATCGGAAAAGTCGAGTTTGATCCGGAGGCCAACATTCTGCATGGCGAACTGGTGGGCATCCGTGATGTGGTCACGTTCCAGGGCCGCAGCGTGAAGGAGATCGAAAAGGCATTCCGTGAGTCCGTGGATGATTATCTTGACTTCTGCCGCAAACGCGGGGAACAGTGATACCTATGCTGACTAAGTTCCAGTGTGACCAAGAGACGATCGCGATCCGGGTGCCGGACGACGCGATTGTGTATATATCGAAGTTCCCGGCCGCGGATCGCACACCTGCGCAGTGCACCCAAGACGCCCTGGCACGGCCGTGCGGGTCGTCGCCCCTGGCTGATCTGGTCCGCCGCCGACGTGCTGGCAATGTCGTGGTCGTGGTATCAGACATTACCCGGCCGATTCCGTACGCGACGTTTCTGCCGAACGTGTTGGCCACCATCGAGTCGGCTGGTGTCAGACGCGAGGAGATTCTGATCCTCATCGCCACAGGGATGCATCGATCCAGTTCGCAGGATGAACGACGGCAGATACTGGGCGGCGAGATCGCGGCCGGCTATCGGATCGAAGACCATGATTCCACGGCCGCTGACCTGGTGGAATTGCCGGGCAAGACCTGGTCGGGCAACACGGTTCGTCTGAACCGGCGGTTTGTCGAGGCGGGCTTCCGCATCATCACCGGTCTGGTCGAGCCGCATTTCATGGCCGGATTCTCCGGCGGGCGCAAGAGTGTTTGTCCGGGACTGGCCAACCTGGCGACGCTGAGTAACTTCCATGGCTACGAGTTCCTGGCTAATCCCAAGGCGTGCGGCGGCAACCTTGAGGGCAACCCGTGCCATCTCGAGTCGCTCTCGGTGGCTCGGCAGATCGGCGTGGATTTCTCGCTCAATGTGGTGCTGAACAATGAGCGGCAGGTACTGCGGGCATTTGCCGGCGAACTGGAGGCGTCACACGAAGCGGCATGCAAGTTCGCGGCCAGTTGTGTCTGCCCCCCGGTGAAGCGTCTGGCAGATGTGGCGATCACCTCCAGCGGTGGATATCCGCTGGATACGACGTTCTATCAGTGTGTGAAGGGCTTTGTCGGCTGCCTGCCGGCCGTACGTCCCGGCGGGCAGATCATCGCATTCGGCGGATGCCGTGAAGGGATTGGCAGCTCGGTCTATGCCCAGATCATGTTCCAGTATAGCAATCGGTGGAAGCAGTTCTTGAGCGACATCAGCAGGGGCGATCAGTTCTTCAAAGACCAGTGGGAGTTCCAGATGCACGCCCGGGCACTGGAGCGAGTGGGGCGGGAGAACCTGCATTTTCTCACGCCGGGGATCCCGCAGGAGCAACTGGCGAAGCTGACGGTGGCGGGACACACAGCCAAAGCGAATGAGATGGAGCAGCGCGTGCAGAAGCTCGTGGATCAGGCCGCCGGTGCGGGGAAGGTGGTGGCGGTGTTCCCCGAAGGTCCGTATTGTGCGCCGGTTGAGGCGTAACAACAGCGATAGCCCGGGCACATTTACCGTGCCTCAGAGGTGGACACGATCTTTACCGACAATGTTTGTCGTCCCCAGCGTTGGGCCTGCGCGTGAGTGGGGAAGAAGACATCGAGTTTGTGTCCGGCAATCATGCTGCCGCGATCGATGACTGGCACAGGCTTGCCATGGTTGTACCCAGGAACGATGACCTGGCTGTTAAACGGCAGCAGGGAGGTATCTGCGGCGACGAAGGTTTGGTTGTGATAGGAGACGCTTTGCCCGCTGGCGGTGATGCCCCGGGCATTGGGGCCGCAGCATATTTTGCACGGGCAATAGGCCGTGACTTCCATGACTTTCGTGCCCGTGGTGGGATTCCTGGCCAGATCGGTCGGCTGTGCCAGGCGCGTAGGCGTCTGTGCTCCGCTCTGCAATGGTGCAGCGCCGGCTAGCAGCACCAGTAACAAGCGAACCCAATAAGCGAAACGTCTACCCCTGCATCCTGGCATTCACATCACCCCTGTTCGCGCCGGCAAGCAAGTCTCCCTCTCACGTGCCGGCTGTATACTGTAGGGCTGCTACACCTCGTCAATCCACCTCATGCACACAAGGGGGCTCTTTCACCGATGCGCTGGTGCCGGTAGACTCCCACGGCTTATGAACGTCAAGACGTTGATCCTGCGAACGGCCGGCACGAACTGCGATCAGGAAACCGCCCATGCCTTTGAACTGGCCGGGGCGAAGTGTGATTTCGTTCACATCAACCGCATCCTTGAGAACAAGTCGCTGCTGGAAGGATATGGAATTGCGGCGCTTCCAGGCGGCTTCAGCTATGGCGACGACATCGCGGCCGGCAAGATCCTTGCCAACCAGATCATGAACCACCTCCGCGATGCCATAGGCAAGTTCCTCGCCGCCGGCAAGCCGGTGATCGGCATCTGCAACGGCTTTCAGGTTCTGGTAAAGACCGAACTGCTACCAGGGGCATCCGGGAAGAATGCCGGCCAGACCTGCACGCTGACCAACAACGATTGCGGCCGGTTTATCGACCGCTGGGTTCATCTGGCGGTGAAGAGCAGCAAATGCATCTGGACCAACGGGCTGGAACCTTTTGAACTGCCGATTGCCCACGGAGAAGGCAAGTTCGTGCCCGGCAGCGATGCGATCCGCAAACAGCTTTGGGACAATCAGCAGGTGGCGCTGGTCTATGCCCGTCCAGATGGCAAGGACGCCGGGGGCGAGGATCCCTGGAACCCCAACGGCAGCGTGGATGATATCGCAGGTGTATGTGATGGTTCCGGGCTTGTTTTCGGTCTGATGCCGCATCCAGAGCGGTTTGTAGACGCTACCCAGCATTATGCCTGGACCCGTCGCGGCAAACTTGATCAGGCGGGCGCTGGATTATCGGTGTTCCGGAATGCGGTTGAGTTTGTTAAGAATGGTTGAAAGATTTGCCGCCTGGATGACCAATCGGGTATTAATGGAAACTAATTCCGCGCCGGGTCTGTGTGTAGGATTACAGCAGAAATGCACGTAAGGCCCTTTTCAAGCGGAGGTTAGTTCACTAGACTACCGTCGAGCCTGATGGGCGGTCCATCGGGCATGTGGCGGCGGATTCTGCCTTGTAGGGCAGGAGACGCCGTTGCGAGGGGAAAAGAGTGTGGGTCGTTACAGACCTGATTCCTTCCACTTCGCACGGGCCTTGATTTACCGCACGGCCCGCGGGCGAATGCCCGGCCATGAGCACGGTTGGCGTGCCTTGGCTAATGGTTCCGGCCTTACCTTATGAAGGAGGCAATCATGTTGCGGAAATTCGTGGTTCCTGTGCTGGCACTGCTCGCGGTTCCGGCGATCGCTTCGGCTCAGTTTGAAGCTGGCGACAAAGAGTTGACTCTGTCGGGCACCGCCAGTGCTCCCAAGAGCGTTGAGGGTAGCTTCATCGGCGTAACTGGCAGCTTCGGCTATTTCCTGACCAAGGAAGCCGAGATCAGCCTGCGTCAGCAAGTCAGCTATCTCGATAATGACACCGATCTGCCCAATGTTAACAAGGTGTCATGGGGCGGCCTGACGCACGGAGCCTTTGACTATCACTTCGATTTCGGCGCTCTTCAGCCGTTCGCCGGTGTGTATGGTGGCTACGAGTACCCCGCCGGCAGCACGGGCTATGCTGCGGTTGGCCCGGAAGTAGGCGCGAAGTACTTCGTGAACGGCACGACCTTCATCTTTGTCCGCGCTGGTTACACCTACGATCTGACCGACCCGTCAGAATCGTTCTTCGTGGGTGACCTTGGTGTCGGCTTCCGGTTCTAATGCCGGTTCTGTCTGATTCTGATCACAGGACTGCCGGCGGCTTGCAAGAGCTGCCGGCAGTCCGTTTCTACGCTCCGATTGCCCGAGACCGAGTGTGCTGTGGGGTTGCCCATGCTGATCGGCGTACTGAGCGATACCCATGGCCGGGTCGATACAACAAGTGTTGCGATCGAACGGCTGCGCAAGCGCGGGGCGAAGCAGTTAATCCACTGCGGCGATGTGTGCAGCGCGCGAGTGCTCGATCTGATGGTCGGCATACCCTGTGCCTTCGTCTGGGGAAACTGCGACTATGATCATCCCACGCTCCAGGGCCACGCGGCGGCCTTGGGCATTAGCTGCTGCGGTGCAATGGGTCGGCTCACTCTGGACGGCAAGATCGTCAGCTTTCTCCATGGTGATGATCAACGCCAGGTGCAGCGCATTCTCAGTGCCCAGGACTGCGATTACCTCCTCCTGGGCCATTCTCACTCCAGGAACGATCAGCGGGTTGGGCGCGTGCGTGTTATCAATCCCGGCGCCTTGCACCGGGCATCGTTGAAAACCGTTGCCCTTCTCGACACATCCGCGGATACAGTTGAGTTTCTTGAGATCGGAGAGGTTTAGGGAGATGATCCACGGATAGAAGGAGAGCCGCGATGGAAACTCTTTTCACGAAGATCATCGAGCGCAAGATTCCAGCGAAGATTGCCTATGAGGATGAGAAGTACATTGTCATCCACGACATCTCGCCGCAGGCGCCAGTTCATGTGCTGGTGATCCCCAAGCGGGTGATCGCTACGCTCAATGATGTGAAGCCGGAAGATGCCGAACTGGTGGGCGGCATGCATGTGCTCGCCGCGAAGGTGATGGCGTCATTGGGACAGAAGGATTATCGCGCTGTGTTTAACTGCGGCGCAGGAGCTCAACAGACGGTGTTTCACCTGCATCTGCATGTCCTCGCGGGTCGCCCGTTCACCTGGCCGCCTGGCTGAGAATGTGCGGCGGCGCTTGCTTCCGACGGGCTTCCGCGAGGCGTGTTCCGAGCGAACCACTGCGGCAGGCCTAGAATTGTGCCTGTTCGGCGATCTGGAGCAAACAACGTAGGAACGACATATGCGCAACTGGCTGGTAACTTGTATGGTTCTGGTCGGCAGTCTGATGCTGACCGGCCTGGTTCACGCTGCTGATGACAAGAATGAGAAGGAGCCCACTCCGGCGGCGCGGCAGCTTATCCAAAAGGTGCAAGCTGCCTATGCGCAGTTGCAGTCGGTGCAGGTGGCCGGGAAGATCGTGGCTGACCTGGATGTGAGCGGGCGGAAGTCGGACCGTTCGGTCGATATCACGGCAATCTACAAAGCTCCGGGGTTGTTCCGCCATGAAGTAAAGGGCGAGGTGCTCGCCGGTTCAACAGGCAAGAAGCTCTATATTCTTGATATTAAGAGCAACATCTATAAGACAATGGACGCACCGGAAGGGAAGGTTTCCTACCGGATGATGCCCCCGCCGTTTGGCGAGATGCTTGAGGTGCAGGATCCCGCGATGCTGCTGGCATTGTCCGCGGGATCGATCGGTGACGTGATGGAGGGGGCGACGTTTGTCAAGGTTGCGCCAGACCCCGCTACCGACGGCGATTCGCCGGCCACTCTGATGTTCACGGCATCCGATGGGCGCATCATCAACCTCGCATTCGATGCCAAAACATCACTGCTGCGTCAGGCACGATATGACATGTCTGATCTGCTGCGCAAGCGTGGCGCTGAGAAGGTCATTAAGGCGCTGATTACCATCAGCTATGACCAGGTGAAACCGGATGTGGCAATTGAGGCGACACAGTTTGCCTGGATGCCGCCAGCCACGGCTCAGGCGGCTACCGACGCCAATGATGCGGGACAGGCAGCGGTGGCGCTGCAGGGACATCCTGCGCCGGACTTCACGCTGCCGGACATGGATGGCAAGCCGGTGACGCTCTCATCGCTCAAAGGAAACGTGGTTGTTCTCGACTTTTGGGCGACCTGGTGTGGTCCATGCGTGATGTCGCTGCCGGAACTCGATGCGCTGTATCAGGCCCGGAAGGATGACGCGGTACGGGTATTCGCGGTTAATGCCGGCGAAGAGAAGGATCAGGTCGCGACCTTCCTTAAGGAGAAGAAGCTGGTTGTGCCTGTGTTGCTGGATACCGATCAGGCAGTCTGCGATAAGTTCAGTGTGAATGCGTACCCGACATCCATGATCATCGGGCCTGATGGCATGGTGACCAAGGTGTTTGTGGGCGCGCCGCGCGGCGGCAAGGCGGAGTGGGAGCAGGCGATAGATCAGGCCGCGGGGAAGGCTAAGCAGGCTGCAGCAAAGTAGTTGTTCGCAGTGACGGCGCAAGCCGGCAAGTCAGATAACCATGACTCACTCGCGCCGCCACTACAGGCGTCCCTGTGAAGGCGATGCGCATTACCTGGTATTCGCGCCTAGCGGCGTAATCACCGCCGGCCTTGATGAGATCGTCAGCGGAACTGTATCCGGATTCGTGCAGCGGGCTGCGAATTCATCATAGAATTTGTTGATAAAGGTGCGCGTCGCCCAGCCGGTGCCATCGGCCAGACCGCAAATCGTGGTGCCGGGCATCGTGCCCATCGTCTTCTCAAGCTCCAGCAGCATATCCAGGTCCTTGAGACGGCCGCCGCCTTCGAGGATGCGATCGAGGATTTTCCGCATCCACGGTGCGCCTTCGCGGCAGGGGGTGCACTGGCCGCAGGATTCGTGTGCATAGAAACGGACGCAATTGCGCAGCGCCTCAACCATGTCGGTATGTTCGTTCATGACGATCATGCCGGCCGTTCCCAGGCCCAGGCAACCGCCCCGAAAGCGGACATCGTCAAAGTCGAGCTTGATATCAAGTTGATTCGGCCCCAGCACCCCCATCGAGATGCCACCGCAGATGGCGGCCTTGTACTTGCCACCCTTCATGCCGCCGGCCATGTCGATCGACTGCTGCAGGGTAATGCCCAACTCGTTCTCATATACGCCCGGCCGGTTCAGATGGCCGGACATGCCAAAGAGCTTTGGACCCGGCGATGAGGGAGTTCCCATCGTCTTAAACCACGCCGGGCCCCGTTCGATGATGTGCGGAACGCAGCAGAGCGTTTCAACGTTGTTCACGACGGTCGGCCGGCCAAATGCGCCGATGGCGGCGGGGAAAAACGGAGGCTTAAGCCGCGGCCAGCCACGTTTGCCCTCTAAGGCCTCGATCAGGCCGGTCTCCTCGCCGCAGATATATGCACCAGCACCGCGGTGGACATAGCATTCCAGCTTGTACCCGGAGCCCAGCATGCCCTGCGGGCCGAAGATGCCATGCTCATATGCCTCCTTGATTGCGCGCTCAAGCACCTTGGCTTGCCGGTGATACTCACCACGGATGAAGATGTAGCAGATCTCGCAGCCCGTGGCGTAGGATCCGATCGCGATGCCTTCGAGCATCTGATGCGGATCGTAGTCGATGAGGTAGCGGTCTTTGAAAGTGCCCGGTTCCGATTCATCGGCGTTCACGGTCATGTAATGCGGGCCGTTTTTCTTTTCGCCCTTCGGCATAAAGGACCACTTCTGCCCAGCGCCGAATCCCGCCCCACCCCGGCCGCGCAGGCCGGATTCCGTAACCGTCTTGATGACCTCATCCGGGGTCATCGTCAGGGCCTTCTTCAAAGCCTCATAGCCGCCGGTGCGCACGTAATCGTCATACCAGTGCAGCTTGCGCTGGGAAGGATCCTGGGCGATGCGCTTGGTCAAAACAGGTTCAGTGAACGCCATAGTTGTGCCATATGGTAGCGTGATCGCATGGACGCGGCTACTCATCACCCTTTGGCATGGTGGTGGGATATGTCACCGACCGGGTGGCGGGGTCGTAGAGGTCGATGAAGCGCTCGATGTCGCCGATTGACCGGCGGGAATGGCCGAAGGTTTCGATGGCCGCCTTGGCCTGGTCCTTGGTCATGCCCATGACCGTGATTCGGTAGGCGGAGACCAGCATGCCGGTACGGCGGACGCCTTCACGGCAGTGGGCGATGGCCGGCTGGTTGGCGGGGTTCGTCGCGAGGGCGAGGAACTGATAGATATCCTCAGTGGTTGGCCAGCCCCCCAATGGGATTGCAACGCGCAGCGTCTGGATTCCTCTGGCGCGAGCGGAGTCGATGGCCGTGGCGAACCGGGCAGAAGAGTACTCCTCATCGGACACCAGCGAGATGATCGAGCGGATGTGACCCATGCGGCAGGCATTGGCGAACTCGGTGCTGTTGCGCAGCCCATCGCGGTAGAGCTTGCCGCGTTCGATTTCGCGGAAATGGTAGGTCCGCGTGTACCAGAAGATCACTGCGCCGGCCGCGATGGCCAGGCCGATCAATAGAAGCACGGTGGTCTTGGTAGTCAGGGCGAGCATGAGTTGAAGCGGATTATAGGGTTTGGCGGCAGGACTGCCCAATGCAGGAGGCGCGAACGCCGACGACCGGCTCGATGGCGGCGGAAAGATGGTGCGACGTTGTATAATGGCTGACCATAGCATCGAAGTTCACGGATTATGACCGCTGGATCTTCCGCGGCGGAGCCAGTAGGAATGGTGCGCGATGGGACGGCAGCAGGAATACCGACAACTTATGGACCGGATCGCGCGTTCGCATGAGGAGTTCAGAAGGGCGTGGGATACGGCGCAGGCGGCTGCGTTGGGCAGCATCTGCCCTAAAGGTGCAGCTTCATTGGAGCAGATCTGGCAGGCAAACGCCATTGCCTACAAGGCCGCTGAACCGCTATCGCGCAAGCGCGACCAATTCCTCGCGTCACTGTTTAGCGAGCACTTCCTCCCCCTCCATCAAGCGTTCAGTGAGGGCGTTCCTGATGCGGTGCATGCCATCATTGATTTCCTCGAAGTCGATGTTCCGGCGTATCAATGCGGTTACGCGAAGGAGACATGCCTGAGAAAACTCAAAACAGTTCCGCTTACCGATGAGCACCACCAACGGCTCAGGCACTATGGGATCTGGCTCTGCAGTTTGCCTCGCTATCGACGCGAGTTTCATGAGGCCGCACGGTTGATGATCCGCGTTGCCGACAAGACGTTCGTCGAACAGCTACGCACATTGGCTTGCGGCGGGAATGGGTTCGCCAGCAAGAGGGCGACCAGAATCCTGGGCATTGTTCTCAATAGCCGTATGGATCTTCGTCCGCAAGAACAGAACAGGGGCGGAAAGATGGCATCATGATGTCCCGCCCCTCCAGTGCCCCCGACAGGCGTGCCAAGCGAAACCACGAGGAGCCGGGCGTGAATCGTGTTCCACCGTTTGCTGTGCGGGCCGTGGTGTGTGCGGACGCCACGGCATGTAGGGTGGGGTTCCGCCGTCAAGCCTACAACTCCGTCTTGGTGAAGTGGAACTTCACTCCGGCGGCCTCGGCGGCGACCAGAAGGGTCTCGGCGGCTTTGAGGTCGCGGAGGATCGGGTTGGGCATCTTGAAATCGTTCAGGTTGGCAGTGACGTAATCTGACAGGGCGCGGACGGTGGTCAGCCCGTCAGAGGCACTGTGCCACTGTTCTGGTGGAAGGCGCATCTTTGTGGGGTCGATGCCAGCGGCTTCCATCTGTGCCCGAAGGGCGGCATGGCTTTCCGACATCAGGGCGATGAGCGATGGAACTCTCTTGCCGCGTGCGGCGACGTCCAGTCGATCCGATTCCCGCGCCAATGCCTTGCCGGTCTTGGCCTTGGCGTAAGCGACGGACGCAGGCAGATCCTTCTCAAGTGTTACGATGATTGCCAGTGCCATGTATGCTCCTTCGAGTGAGATGGATAGACTATTCTACTGCGATTCCTGCTCGACACCTTCATCAGTCGGTTCGGCTTCGGGTTTGCGGCGGGCGAGGCGGGTCGTGGCGGCCAGTATTGTGGCGGGATCAGCGTCGCGAAGCAGGATGGAGTCGGGGCTGTTGAGCAGGATGTGGCGGGAGATGAACGCCAGAAGGAAGGGATCGAGCCGAAGAACTGCGGAGGGCGCACAGCGGAGAGCGGAAAGGATGGGAGTCATTTCGTCCAGTGTCGACCATTCGGGGGAGAGCTCAATCTGGCCGAGGGTGAGAAGCATTAGCTTGAATGCCTTGGCTTTGCTGCCTCGGCAGAGCGCGATAAAGCGGAACTGGTCAAGGCTGGTGCCGGCGGATTTGAGCGTGGCGAGTTGCTGCATGCGAGCTTTAATCCGGCCGGCAAGTTCATATTGGAGGTCGGCGGCGGCTTCGCGCATGCTCGGCTCGAGCTCAGCGGCCGGGTCAGGGTGACGCAGGGCGGCGAGGCTCTGCTCGATCTGCCGGTGATATTGATCGAGCGTGATCGAGCCATCGCAGGGCGCGGGGCATTTGCCCATCTGTTTGTAGGCACAGGCCTGGCCGTGCGGGGCCTGAATCAGAATGTGGTGATAACGGCAGAGGTCAAAGGCATCTTCGAGCGTTTCCACAAGCTTCTGTGCGGTCGCTTTGGTGGCGATGGGGCCGAAAGTCATGGAGAAGAGGGCGGCATCGGGCTGCTCAATAGCGAGCCAGCGGGGGAAGCGGGCGGCCGGGTCGATGGCGATGTACCAGGGAGACCAATTGGCAAGCATCTTGCGATAGGTGGCGGGGAAAAGGTCGCGGGCGAGCTGTGTGTAGATCCACTCGGCTTCGACGGTGGAATCCACGCGGCGATAGGAGATCTGTCGGACGACCTGACGATACGGGATTGAACGGGTCTTCTCATCGGCCGGGTGTTCGGTGAGACGATTGGCCAGACTGGCGCGGAGATTCTTGACGGAGAGTAGCTGGAACGGGCGAGACTGGTCGTCGGATAAGAGGTAGACAACCCACTTGGCGGGTACGGCTTCGAGGAAGGTGCTGAAGTCCGTGTTGGGGGAGAAGGGGATGTGCTGGTCGAGGAGAGGCATCTGTACTTTACCCCACCATCCCGTGGTGGAGGAAGTAGTCCATCAGGTCGTGGCCCTGCTCAAGCTTCAGGTCGCTCGCCTTGGCGTTTTTCTCGTGGTAGTTGGGGAACTGCCTTGCAGCGCTGACGCGCGTGCCGGCCATGCAGAAGGGCGTGGGGGCGTTGCCGTGTTTGCGGGTCTTGATGTTGGTGGGATGGTCCGGCAGAACCATGATCCGCCATTCGGGGAACGTCTTGAGCTTCTGCAGGGTCGGGCCGACGATGTACTTGTCGATCGCTTCGATGCTGGCGACTTTGGTGCGGATATCGGCCTGGTGGCTGGCTTCATCCGGGGCCTCAACGTGCGAGACGACAATATCGAACTCGTCGAAGGCGGCGGCCGTTGCTTCGCCCTGGCCTTTATAGTTGGTGTCGTGGAAACTGGTCATGCCCTGGACATCCTTGTTCTTCCAGCCCAGCAGCGTGCCCAGACCGCGGAGCAGATCCACGCTGGTGATCATGCAACCGTTTTTCACCCCGTACTTCCTGTCGAAGGTGGGCATTGCCGGCGCGTGCCCCTGGCCCCAGAACCAGACCTGGCTGGCGGGGTTCAATCCGTTATCCCGGCGAACGAGGTTGATCTCGTGATTCTCGAAGAGGCCCTGGCTGGTTTCCATGATCGTCTTGAGCACATCGGCACCTTCCCCTTGGGGAAGGTAGCCGGCCACCGGCTCATCGGGGATTTCGTGCGGTGGGGTGGTTTTGAGCGACATCTTGTTGGTGCCGCGATACACCATCAGATTGCGATAGGAGACGCCGGGGTGGAACTCAACGCCGGGGTAACTCACATGCTGCTTGAGCAGATCGAGCAGGGCACGGGCTTCGGCGTTGCTGATGCCGCCGGCCGAGTGGTCCTTCATAATCCCTTCGACAACCGTGACCAGGTTGCAGCGGAAGACCAGATCGGTTGGCGAGAGCGGGATGTGCTGGGCGGCGGCTTCCAGCGGCGCCCGTCCGGTGTGGTATTGCTTGGGGTCGTAGCCGAGCAGGCACATGATGGCGACATCCGAGCCGCTTTCGAAGTTTGGGGGGATGGTTTGGACCAGGCCCTGCCGCCCGGTGGATGCGATCTGGTCCATGAAGGGCGTTCGCGCCGTTTCGATCGGCGTTCGGCCATCCAGTTCGGGTAAGGGTTCGTCACAGGCGCCGTCCGGGATGATGATCGCGTATTTCATTTGGTCGGCCTATTGTAGTGGCGAGTTGCGCCCAGCCAATGGGGCGTGGGTGGGTTTGGATTTGGAGACCAGGCCTGCGTTGTTGTAGACTTGCGCACGTGGATCGAGATCTGCCCAAAAGCCGGCCCATCTGGCGCAATCCGCTTGTGCTGGGTTTGGTCATTGGCCTGGCGATCGTAGTGGGCATTCCCGTCGTGGTGTTCCTGTTCATCCCAAACCAGGTATCCCAGAAGCAGCGGGCGCCCGAAGGGGATATCGGTGACCTGCTGCGGCAGGAATTGGCGTTGCCGCTGCCGGAGGGATCGAGCATTGTGCACAGCCAGCGCATTCCGGCAGGGCTTGATGCCGCGGGCGTGTGGGAAGTGACCATCCCGGTTGCGTCGGTGCCGCCCTTCATTGAGGAACTTCAGGCGACGGCCCGGGTCAGAGGATGGACGATCAGCGATGTTGCATCGACGAGTCCGTTTGTCTCGGATGCCCCGGCCTGGTGGACACCGGAGTCGGCCGGGGTCACGCGCTGGATCAGTCTGCGCAACACCAGTGGGGCGGATGCATACCACTTCGGATACTCACCGACGTCCAGCCGGTGCTTTGTGTATTGGATGACGTTCTGAGGGCGGGAGCGATTGTGGATAAGTGACAGGTGCGCAGGTTCTGGAGCGGGGTACCCCTATGCGACAACCGCTGTAAACACAGGGAGTTAGGGCGAAATTGGGGGAGGAGGTGCGCAGGTTCCCGTGGGAGAAGTCAGGAGTCAGAAGACAGAAGTCAGAAGTCCCGCCACGGCGGGTAAACTGCAGTCAGAGGTCGCGTGCTACATGTAGCAGGGGTAGAATTCGGGACGATTGGGCGTAAGTGGCTTGTTTGGCAGGAGTTGGAGCAAGTCACGGCGGAGGGAAGGGGCGCGCGAATTGGGGGGGTGTAGCATGGGCGGCGGGGCGCGTCGCGCTAAGTACAGGCAGCGATGGGACTTAGAGCAGTTCGGGCTGCCTGGTAGGGTGTAGCACGGGTGTAGCAAAGTGTAGCATTGTGTAGCATTTGTGTAGCAAAGTGTAGCAGGGGTGTAGTCCCGGCGCCGCCGGGATTTCGCTTCGCTCAACAGAGAGGGAGGGGCGTCGTGGCGGTGCGGAAATAAACTGGGGCAGTTTGGGGCATTATGGGGCATCGGGCACTAACTTGGCGGGGCCGTGGCCGGAAAAATGTGTGACATCCTGTGACAAAGTGTGACATGGGGGAGGGGGAACGTAGTACGTGATGCGTAATACGTAGAAGACGCAGGCGCGCGGGTGCGGGTATTCGGTTGTCAAATAGCCAGGACGCGGAAAAAACACGTCCCTCTGTGCGGGTACGCACCTTCACCTCGGTCCTCTCCCAGGGGGAGAGGAAGGGCGAAAAAACATCGCCCTCTACTATATGGGGTGTTGGGGCGGGGTTTTGTTCGGAAAAGGCTGAAAAACGGGGTCTCCAAAAAATACCAAGATTTTTTGGAGGCAGGAATTTGCCATTCGCCGTCCAGCAGGACGGCCCTCCGCCGCCCCGCCGCGCGGGCGCGTAGGTCGGAGACCGCTATAGCGTTAGCAAGCGCTCCACGTGCTCGCGGTGGAAGCGGGGCGGGCCAAAGCGGGCCCGCAGAAGCCGGGGCGAAGCCCAGCAGGCGCAAACCCCGGTACAACAGCGACAGGGCACAGAACGACTACAGGCGGATTGACCGCGGATGACGCGGATAACGCGGATAGGGCAGAGCGAAGACAGGCAGGCGGAGGATTGGGCGTCGGCAGGAGCCGGGCGTTGGATGAGGCCATATGGAATGCGTGGAACAAGAGAGGTCACTGTGAGCGACGGAAACCGTTCTATTCCGCAAAAGTCGGTACAATGGATGGTGCCTCGTAGCGGATGCAGCGTGTCGGAGAGCGTCGGATATGTGTCGCGGAATTCGAAGGTGCACGGAATTAGGCGATCGGCCGGAGATGTGGTCGAGGACGTCTCCGCTGCCACCGCCGGGATGGTTTGTGGATGAGAATCTCAAGTTTGCCGAGGTCCTTCGAGTCGGCGCTCGCGGCGATGTACGACGATCTCGTGAGATGCTGATGCAGGTGCGCGGAGAGGAGATGCGGGAGTGGTACATTGACCACGGACAGAACTCTGGCGTCTTCCGCAATCGGCACTACCGTGTCGTCGTGGGGAGGACTATCACTGCTTTGCGCGGAGCGCCACCTTCCAGCATGGTGGACGCCGTCTATCGTCGGGATCGCTATCGGTGTCGTTATTGTGGCCTGCGGCTATTCCCAATTGAAGTACTTCGGGCGTATGAGTGTACTATCGGTACTGACGTTTTCGCTGCCACGGCGAAGAACGCCAGCCATGGTGCGGCGCTGGTCTTCCGCGCGACCTACGATCACGTGGACCCGCTGAGTTGCGGCGGCCGTCATGTTCCAGAGAACATCGTAACGGGGTGTTACTCCTGTAACTTCGGCAAGGGCAGCTACACGCTGACGCAGTTGGGACTCGACGATCCTCGGGCGCAGCCGCTGCCATCAGGCGACTGGGATGGGCTTGTCTCGCTCTTGCCCGAGTTCCGCAATAGGTCGACAGATCCGAATGTCCTTCGCACGGGAGGCTTGTGATGCCTTCATCACTGACCTTCCCGAATTGGTGGCTGGCGTTGTCGGCTGTGCCGCCGAGCAAGACGGCGCGAGACTGGTGGGCGCCGGAAGACGCGAGGTCGCCGCGGTACGATCGTCTTTACCGCGTGTGGGGTGATCCTACTGATGGCGTTCCGCCTCCCTACTACAAGGTCGAGAAGGAGAAGCACCTCGTGCCAACGTTGTGGGAGAACTTCGCCATCTTCCGTCCGGCTGACACGGTGGCCGCACTTTATGGAGAGTTGCAGTTCGAGGTTCGCGGGCGTGCGACGGACCTGTGCTGGAGTTACGAGTTCAATTTGGGCCATCAGGATCGGCAGTTGGACATCGTCATGCACGTCCGCTTCGCCGAACGCGACGAGGTAGTTATTTGCGAAGCCAAGGCCGGGCGCAAGCGATTCGACGACAAGGATATCGCGCCTCACGATGTGCTGTCCCGCGAAGTGTTCCGCTCTACTGGAACGCGGCGCTATTTCCTTCTTGGTGATGCCCTCCTACCTGGCGATTGGCATACTCGCGGGTATCGCCACTTGACGTGGCGACGCCTATACGCGGTGCAGTGGGCGCTGTGCGAGACGCTGCCGGAGACTGGAGTGGTGCGGGAGTTGGTCCGGCGACTTATTGGCGCCCAGTTTGCGGGTCATGGCATCGCGACCGATCTCATTCCACAAGATATGAGCGTCGCGGAACTCGGTTCGGAAGCACGCTGTGTTCTCAAGCATACTGCGACGGAACAATGTCGTAACTTCGTCTCTTGCGCGGTTCAGCACGTACGCTGCTTACATGGAGTGTCGACCGGCGTAACACCGATCGATTACCTTTTGATGGAGCCCGGAATCGGGCAGATCCGACGGCATTGGCGACCGGGTTGTGGAGGACGTTCGGTGAACGAGCGGGCGTATTGGAGGTTGCCGCCGCGTTAGGCCACATGCTCTAGAGGTTGCCGCTATCCGACCTCGATAGAACCAATTGGACCCACAACAGGCATCACTGCACTTTAGCCGCTGACGTTAGGGTGGTATTGCGGCACATTGTCACGATCCGCTCCCGCTCCGCCGCTTTATCGGCCTTCTTCTCGAACATGCGTTCCGCGATTCGCGTTGACGAGCGTTGCGCCATTATCGACGACCTGCAATAGTTCAAAACGTTTGAGGTTTTGCCAGTGGATCCGCATTGTTTCACCGAGGGCGGTATCCCATGTGCCGGTATTACCATTCGATGCCATCACCCGTCCATCTTCAGTGAAAACCACGGTTGGGCCATCATTCCAGCGAAACTTCCCCGGCAGGAAAGCTGTATGCTTGAGCGGTTCGCTATTGCGGTTGGCATCCTGCGTGATCTTCTGTTTGGTTTCGTCAATCTCTTTCTGGATCAACGGGATAGCATCGGACTGGTTCTGCTTTGCCGCAGTAACCATCGCTGCCTGCAAGTCTTTCAACTTCGCCGTATCAGCCACAAGCATCGATTGCCAATAGGTGCGTCGAGAATCCTCCGCTTGCTTATCATACTTGGCATTGATGGCCTGAACGTAGGCGGGGAGCATTGGGTGCGGAGCTTGCTGTGCGTACACTGCGACCACCAATAAGACGAGGGAAACGAAGAAGAACATTGTGCGGTTCAAGAGAATGCTCCTTCTGTTGACTGGATGACAAGGTTGTGGGGCGAATTATACCTCTGATGTTGAAAGCCGCCAAAGCAACGGAAAGCCACCACACCTGCCACCGGTTCCGCTAAGTCTTTGCAGACGACCCCCAATGCATTTGGAGATAACCGGCCCAGGTGGTATCCGTTATCCCCCGTTTCACCTTGACTCGTTCGCTATTCGCGAAGAGCGGATTGGAGATTGGAGATTCCGCGAGTACGCGGGCGGCCATTGTAACGCGTCGTCCCGCACGCAAGAATAATGCACGCTCAGCAAAAGGGCTCTGTCATGACCATCGCGGAACTCCAGGCGGCCGACTTCCCCATAATTCGCGACTGGATCGACCCGGGTCTCTTTCGCAACTTTCGTGCCCCAATCGGCGACGATCAACTCCAGCGGTTGCTTACCCGATGCGGTGACAGGGGGATTTTTACGGATCTGGGTCTTAAGGCGATGGATGATACGGGCAGCGTATGCGGCCTCGTCCACGTGGTATTCGATTGGGCGAATGAGCTTGGGCATATCCAACAGATGATCGTTTCGCCCTGCGAGCGTCGGCACGGGATTGGCCGGGCCCTGATGCACCATACCCTGGCCGTCTGCTTCAACGAGCACAAACTGCACCGCGTGCAGTTGTTTGTTGATGAATCCAATAGCCCGGCCGTGGCGTTCTACAGAAGCCAGCGGTTCCATACGGATGGCCTGATGCGCGAGGCCACCAAGGTTGGTTCCCGCTTCATCAGTTGGTACTGCATGTCGCTTCTGGAAACGGAATGGTCATCCCACGAAAGCCACACCGTGGGCGGTACGCGGTGACCTGCCTGGATCGCACGTTTCATTCCGTTGAACCCAGGGCTATCTGGTCCCTGCCGTCCAGCGCGGCGTCACGCGCTTCGCCGCCGAACCAGCAGACCTAGACCCAGGACAACCAGTGCGAGGCCGACTGGTTCGGGTACAGTGCCATCGCTGAGCGAGTGCAGTTGCAGGCCGCCGGAAGTCGGGACGAACTCGTAGCCCCAGCCGGGCTCGATGCCCAGCACGTTCACGGTGTCAAATGCGCCCGCGGGACTGGCGGGCCCGGAGAACAGCGGGAAGGTATCGCCCGTCTGGGGCGCAAAACCGCCGGAGAAGACGATGTTCAGCGTCCCGCCCAGCGTCATCGTATCCGTCACAGCCAGGACATCGTACGCGCCGGGCGCGGTGCCGGTGATATCCATCACCAGTGTGCCAGAGGAGAGATCGGCGACGTCGGCCGTCAGGGTACCGGGCGAATGCCCCGGAGTGATGGTGCCACCGAGGTTGCGCAGGGTGCCGGTGATGCTGCCTGTGCCGGCGAGCGTGCCGCCGGTATAGAGGCGCACCTCGCCGGCCGCGGACGATCCGCTGCCGACGGTCAAAGCGCCGCCGCCGGTGACATCCACCGTGCCACTATCCCAAAGCTCGAGGCGCTGACCGACGGTGACAAGGCCGCCGCTGGCCACGGTCAGGGATCCGGTGCCGCCGGCCGCGCCGGCTTCGCCGCCAACATAAAGGCTATTGGCGATGCCCCACTTGGAGTTGGTCCCGGTAATCGTTGCCGTTCCTGAAGAGCCGGAGCGACGTGCGATGTGGCCCATATCCGTGGAGAGTTCACCACCTGCGCTGACGGTCAATGTACCCTTGCCCGTAAACCCTACCGCCAGGGAGCCATCCTGGATCCACTGCGAACCGGAGCCGGTCACGGTCGCCGTGCCGTCGCCATACTGGCCGGGGCCAGCATTCACTCCGAGGATGCCGCTGGAGCCCGACCCTGAGGTGCTCTTGTTGGTGTAGAGCGTGGCGCCAGCCGATACGGTCAGCGTTCCGATGCCACCATCGCCGATGGCGGCCTGGTGGCCGAAGCTCGCGGTAGCGCCGTCCGTGATCGTCGCCTGGCCGTGGGCCTGAGTGCTCGCGGAGGTCAGGACGGCGACAAAGAGCAACCCGTCACTGGCGGTAAATGAGCTGCTGCCGCCGGTCACCAGCAGCGTGCCGTCGCCGCCTTGGTTACCAACGTAGATATCGCGCCCAAGGGTCATCGTGGCGCCGTTCTGCACTGTCAGCGTGCCGGTGCCCTCCCGGCCCACGGTGATGTCCATGGAGTTGTTCCATGCAGCCCCGCTTCCGCTGAGTGTGAGCGTGGCGTTCGTGCCAGCCAGATGCGCAACGTCGCCGAAGATCGAGGAAAACGCTCCGCCTCCAACTTGCAGGCTGGCGGTATCACCATCCAGAAAGCCAAGGAAGAAGTTGTTGGTCAGCGACAGATTGTGGCTGGCCATCGCCCACGTAACGTTGCCGCCGTGCAGGTAGAGATCATACGCTGTGCCGTCTGCCGCGAAATCGACCGTGTACGTCGAAGCGTTGCCAAGATCGAAAACGGCATTGATTGTTGGCCCGGGCACCCCATTGTCCCAACTGCCGGGCAGACCATATGTTCCGCCTCCGGAGGCGATCCACATGGTTGTGTCGGTGGCATCCGCCATGGCAGAGGATGCAACCGCAGCGAACAGGGCCGCTGCTACCATACGCCGAGACGACATATGCTGAAACGTCCGCATCGCTCCCTCCTGTTGAGTACCAACCTGAAGTGTATTGAGAGGCCGCGCCAGCGCCAACGTCAATTCTGCTGAGTCTGCTAGTGCTTTGTCACACTACGGGTTTCGGGTAGACCGACTTCAGTTTGATTCTGGCGTCGTCAACTCGGAATTGCCAGTCAACCCCGCGCTGCCTGGCATTGCTGTGCTCATGCCAGGCCGCCGTTT
>Ga0209083_1000643_pt1 | contig 48974 bp, 28 predicted proteins | sample AM7aDNAmetaG_FD_184132 | JGI IMG/M metagenome (GOLD analysis project Ga0209083, IMG submission 184132) | Freshwater microbial communities from Finland to study Microbial Dark Matter (Phase II) - AM7a DNA metaG (SPAdes) (version 3) | ecosystem: Environmental > Aquatic > Freshwater > Lake ...
TGCAACAACGTTCCCATATTCGAGCAGAATAATTGGAAATTCTGTAGTGCTGACTCGAACCACTATAAATGGTGTAAGTAAGCGTGTTTTCATAGTTTACGAAAAAACAGATGAATCAACTTATAATACTACATTACCTGGTTTATCGCCATCTACTTTTAGTATTAAGGTTGAAAAGTAACATCTCCTGAAATTAAATAATTATAACCGGTTATTCTGAAAAGTAGCCGGTTATTTTTTGAAAAACCAGAAATCAAAGTTTTAAAACCGGAAATTTAATATATAGATAATTAATATGAACTATTTTTGTTTTGATAATTTTCAAAAAAAACGAAATTATAAACTTTAAATAATATCAGTATGAAAACAAAAACTTTTACTTCTTTATTCAGCCTCCGTTTTATTCAAGTGGCTGTTTTGTTGGCTATATTTAGCTTTATTACTTTGTTTAGTTCTGCACAATCTGTAACCTGGACAGGACCTTTAACCGGTGGCGATTGGGCAACTGCATCCAATTGGTCAGGCGGAAAAACTCCGGCAGCAACTGATTCGGTTTTTATTGCCAGTGGCAATCAAGTAACATTGTCAACCGATGCCGGTATTATTAACAGTATGACTGTTCAAGGCAAATTGACAGTAGCTTCAGGTGGAATATTGGCTATAGAACAAAACAGAAGTTCCATATCACTTTTACAAATTAATGGAGGTGAAGTTGACAATGCCGGCTCAATAACCCTTACTCAGAAATTAGCCAACATAAATCCCGGAATTGCTTTGGCAGACGGCACAGCCAACAGTACTTTTAAAAACACCGGAGTTTTATCTATCAATATGTCATTGACAGGTGCGACAGGCAATTGCGTTTCTTTTAAACAAGCTACAGGTGGTACAGCTACCTTCGTTTTGGGTGGCACCATGACTTTCACTCCGGCAGCCACAAAAAATATTTTCAAGAACCTTTTGGGAAATGGACAAATTGATGGAACGGCTGTTATTGGTAGTGCTGCTGCCTATCAGAACTGTAGCTTGCTTCAGGTTGCAGCTGGAAATTTTACTATATTAGCAAATGCGAATATAGAGTTCTATAGTGGATTAACCTCCGGAGCTACCGTGACGATGACTAATGCCGGAACTGCATCATTAGCCAGTACTGCCACATTAACCAATAACGGAACATTAATGATTCATGCCAATTCGGCGGCTACAGGCAATGCCCTTCAATTTGGCCCCGGAATCTTTGCTACCAGCATACTTGCAAATTCAGGAACAATTATTATTGATGGCACTTATAGTTCTTCTTACGGTAGTATTAACTGTGGCGGAACTGATGCAACTTCTTATGCGGTTATCAACAATCTGAGTGGTGGAACGATATCTGTTTCAAATTTCTATGGTACTAATATTACTACAACCAGCACTACCGTTACCGGTGGTTCTGCTCTTACAGCAGCGAATCTCAAAAATGCTACCGTGAATAATTCAGGCATAATATCTCTAAACTCTTATGGCAGATGTATGATGTTTGGTGGAAGCTTATGTACGTTTAATAACAATAGTGGAGGTCTTGTTACAGTTACCACAGGTATAACAGGATCTACATCCAATACCGGTTCCTGTTTTATTTACAACAACCCCGGTGCTACCTTTGATTTTAATGTACCTGCCAATGGTGGTATAGGGACCATTCCGAATGCCTATTATGCCATTCATAGTGCTTCAAAAATTCTTTTTACCAATAGTGGAGGTACCGTAACCGGAAGAGGAACATTTATGACCGGCACTTTTGTGCCATCTACCGGTACGATTGCTCCGGGTAACGGAAACGGAGCAACTCCTTATGGTTTATTCGCAATTAACGCTACTGCGCTAGATTTCAGCAAAAGTACTTTGTCATTGAAAATAGGCGGTAATTCTGCCGGTGTCAATCAGGACCAAATTAATTTAGGAACGGCTTCGGCAGCGGTTAACATCTCTGGAACTGCTTTAAACTTAACTTTTGATCCAGCATATACTCCTGCGAACCTTGTTGATAGTATTGTATTGATTAAATCAACTAGTTCAACTGCTCCGGTCATTACCGGAAATTTTGCTTCAACTAGCTTGCCTACCGGCTGGGCGTTAAATTATACACCTGCTGTAACACGTTTGATTTATACTACACCTAATGCCCTTCAAAATATAAATATGTTGAATGCCAAAATTTATGCTGTAGATAATCAATTAAAAGTTTCACTTGGAAATGATGTGCCTGCAGACTTAAAGATAATGGATTTGACCGGAAGAATAATGATTGAAACGCTGGTAAAAGGACAAAATAATACAATTACTACAGATGGATTAAAAGGTATATTCATCGTTCGATTGAAAACCGAGAATGGTGATTATTCACAGAAAATTAGTTTGTAAACATTTATATCTCTAAAATCTGCCAAGAACAACAAAATGAAGTGTAAGCTATTTTTATTGCTACTTATATCGGCCTCGTATTTGATGGCTCAAACCACTCCACAAATTATTAATGTGGAAGGGCGGAAAACTATCTCACTGGATGGAGTCTGGAAAACCATCGTCGATCCATTCGAAAACGGGTATTACGACTATCGTCGTATCCCCATTAAAAACGGATATGGAGCTGATAAAGATATAACCGATAAAACCGTTTTGCAGGAATATAATTTTGCAACCGATAAAACCCTGTTTGTTCCGGGCGACTGGAACACACAACGTCCCGAGTTGTATTATTACGAAGGAACTGTCTGGTACAGAAACCGATTCCAATATCAGTTGAAAGACAATAAACGTGTTTTTCTGCATTTTGGAGCTGTAAATTACGAAGCCATTGTATTTGTAAATGGCAATGAAATTGGTAAACATATTGGTGGGTTTACTCCCTTTAATTTAGAAGTTACGGGACTTTTAAAAAACGGAGAAAATTCTCTGGTAGTAAAAGTTGACAATAAACGAGCATTTGACGCAGTACCAACTGTAAATTCCGATTGGTGGAACTATGGCGGAATCACCCGTCAGGTTTCACTGATTGAAACGCCTGCCACCTTTGTTCGCGATTATTACTTACAATTGAAAAAAGGCGATAAAAATACGATTAGCGGTTGGGTGCAATTGGATGGCAATCAGTCTGGCAAAAATGTAAAAGTAGAAATTCCTGAACTGAAAATCAGTAAAACAGTAACACCTGATACCAAGGGTTATGCATCTTTTGAACTTATAGCCAAACCAACTTATTGGTCGCCAGAAAACCCAAAACTGTATGATGTAACTATAAGTACTGATAATGAGTTAATTGCTGATAAAGTAGGTTTTAGAACCATTGAAACACAAGGAACAAAGATTCTGTTGAATGGAAAATCGATATTTTGCAGAGGTATTTGTATTCACGAAGAAGCGGCATACAGCAATCGCAGAGCTTCAACGTCGGAAGAAGATTTGATTTTGCTGCAGTGGGCAAAAGAAATGGGCTGTAATTATGTTCGTTTGGCACATTATCCGCACAACGAACAAATGATTCGCCAAGCTGAAAAAATGGGATTGATGGTTTGGTCTGAAATACCTTGCTACTGGACTATTCAGTGGGGAAATCCGGCTACTTATAAAAATGCAGAAGCTCAGCTTTCGGATATGATTACTCGCGATAAAAACCGTGCGAATATCATTATCTGGTCTATTGCCAACGAAACACCGCATGGAGCAGAACGCTTAAGTTTCCTGACCCGATTAGCAGCTAAAGCACGTGAACTTGACCCTGTCAGACTAATAGGTGCTGCCATGGAAAAAGAGGAAGTAAAGCCCGGATTAATGACAGTTAATGATGAATTGGGCAAAGTATTAGACATTATCAGTTTTAATGAATATGTAGGTTGGTACGATGGTTTACCCGAAAAATGTGATCGTGTAAACTGGACTTTTTCAGAACAAAAACCTGTTTTTATCAGCGAATTTGGTGGTGAAGCACTTTATGGATATTCCGGTGGAAAAACCGACCGGTTTACCGAAGACTATCAGGAAGATATGTATATCCGAAGTGTCAATATGATGAAACGAATTCCCGGATTGGCAGGCGTTACTCCCTGGATATTGAAAGATTTCCGATCACCACGCCGTCAGCTTCGCGATTTTCAGGATGATTTTAATCGAAAAGGATTAGTATCTGACAAAGGTCAAAAAAAGAAAGCCTATTTCATCATGCAGAAATGGTACGAGGAATTGAAAAATCAATATAAATGATTCAATTTCAATTATTTATTACTACATAATTTATAGAGTAAAAAGAAAAAATTCACTTCCATGTCGATTAAAATTCTAAATTATAAAAAATGAGACTACAAGAATATCCATTCAAATTTTATATTTTGTTGGTCTTAATAATATGCATCAAATTCAATTATTTGCAAGCAACAACGCCTTATGTTTCAAGGGTATGGGTTGGTGACCAAGGGGATGGAACATATAAAAATCCGATTATTAATGCCGATTATTCCGATCCGGATGTGATTCGGGTGGGGAAAGACTATTACATGATAGCTTCCAGTTTTAATTGTGTACCGGGCATTCCGATTTTGCACTCTAAAGATATGGTGAATTGGCAGTTGGTAAATCATGCACTTAAGAAACTTATCCCCGAGGATTTATTTTCTACTCCTCAACACGGGAAAGGCGTATTTGCACCATGTATCAGGTTTCACAAAGGAGAATTTTTTATTTTTTGGCCTGATCCGGATTCCGGTATTTATATGACCAAAACAAAAGACCCTCTTGGTGAATGGTCGCAGTCTTTACTTGTAAAACCCGGCAAAGGTTTGATTGACCCTACCCCACTTTGGGATGATAACGGTAAAGTTTATCTGGCTCATGCGTGGGCGAAAAGCCGTGCAGGACTAAACAGTGTAATTACCATCAATGAAATGAATGCCGCAGCTAATCAGATAATTGGTGCCGATGTGTTGGTTTATGATGGATTGACAAAAGGTGATATTATCATTGAAGGTCCAAAATTTCACAAAAGAAATGGCTATTATTATATTTTTGCTCCGGCAGGAAGTGTAGAAACAGGCTGGCAAGTCGTTCTACGGTCTAAAAATATTTATGGGCCTTATGAGAACAAAATCGTTATGGCTCAGGGAAAAACCAACATCAATGGGCCTCATCAGGGAGCTTGGGTTGAAACTCCCAAAGGGGAATCGTGGTTTTTTCATTTTCAGGACAAAGGTATTTATGGTCGTGTTTTCTTTCTTGAACCTATGAAATGGGTGAATGATTGGCCGGTTATTGGAGTTGATTCTGCCAATACTGGTTGTGGCGAACCTGTCCATGCATTTACAAAGCCTAATGTTGGAAAAACGTATCCAACAGAAACCATAATTGAAAGTGATGAATTCAATGATGATAAAATTGGTTTGCAATGGCAATGGCCCTGTAATCCAAAACATTTTTGGGCACAGCCATCTAAAATGGGTTTTATACGTCTGACTTCTGAGTTTTTACCGCATGACTTTGTCAACTTTTGGAGTGTTCCAAATTTAATACTTCAAAAAGCACCATCGGATGAATTTACAGCCACTACAAAACTCATATTCAGTCCCGAAGTTGTTGGCGAAAAAACAGGGTTTATAGTAATGGGAAGAGATTATTCTACACTTTCGATTATCAAGACCGAAACAGGTTTTGCTTTGCAACAGGTTATATGTATAGATGCAGAAAAACTGAATCCTGAAAAGAAGATTGTTCAGATGGAGGTTCCAAAAAATGAGATTTATCTCCGGGTGCAAATGAGATGCAAAGGAATATGTACTTTTAGTTACAGTATCGATGGTAAGGAATATAATTCTTTAAACGAAAAATTCACTGCCCGCCAGGGTAAATGGATAGGCGTCAAAGTCGGATTATTTAGTATAAATCCCATGCAAAGTGGACTGAGAGGACATGCCGATGTGGATTGGTTCAGGATTGATAAATAAATATAAAAGGTAATCTGATTTAATACAATGAAAAAGTTTTCAATTTTACTGGTTCTTATTCTGGCAGGAATAAATCTTTCATCTCAAAACAGATCAGCTTCCCAGAAAAATTCACTCAAAGACGTAGTTGCAGGTGTTGAAGTTCTTGAAGTAAAAGAGGGAGAAAGTTCAAAAGGTCTTGAATTATCTGCCAAGGATATGCAATGGTGGCATGATGCCAAATTTGGCTTATTTATTCATTGGGGTCTTTACTCCATTGTTGGTAAGGGCGAATGGAATATGTTTACAAGCAGAGTTGATATAAGAGAGTATAAAAAGCTAGCTGATCAGTTTACTGCAGAGAAATTCAATGCAAAAGTCTGGGCGCAATGTGCCAAAGATGCAGGTATGAAATACATGGTGCTGACAGCACGCCACCACGATGGCTTCTCCCTTTGGGACAGTCCGGGTAGCTACGATCATTTTACAAGCATGAATAGTGCTGCCAAAAAAGATATTGTGGCCGAATATACACAAGCTTGCCGTGAAGCCGGTTTAAGGGTAGGACTTTATTACTCGCCTCTCGATTGGCGTTTCCCTGGTTTCTTTTTTCCTGAGATGTATCGCGAAAATGCAGAACAACTGAGAGATCAAACATACGCACAAGTTGCAGAATTGATGAAAAACTACGGAAAAATTGATGTTTTGTGGTATGATGGCGGTGGGGATGCATGGCTCGGACTTGGAGGTTTAAAATATGGCATGGGTGGAGTTGGCTGGAGTCGCAGACCTAGTAATGAAAAATATACAGGAAAGCCCCTTTATGAACCACTGAAACTCAATGCTATGGTTCGAAAATATCAACCTAAAGTGGTGATAAACAACAGATCGGGTTTCAAGGGTGATTTTAAATCGCGTGAAATGGAAATAGGAGATTTTGATAATACCAATGCATGGGAAAAATGTGGTACTATGGGGACAGGTTGGGGTTATTTAGCCGGCAAGACAGAACCATATCCCTTAAATAAACTGCTTTCACAACTTTCCAATATTGTATGTCGGGGTGGTAATTTTCTTTTAAATGTCGGACCACGTCCCGATGGACAAATAGAACCAGTTCAAGTGGCACGTTTAAAGGAAATGGGTGATTGGTTAAAGAAATACGGAGAGTGTATTTATGGCACACAAGGTGGTCCGGTAATTCCTACTAAAAACTATGGTACAACATCCACTTCAAAAGCAGTTTATATCCACGTTTGGGAATGGCCTGCCGATCATAAAATAACAATTAGCGGATTAAGCGGAATAAAATCCGGCAAAGCACTAACCGACGATAATGTATCGGTTGCTGTAGCCGATGATACTGTTGAAATTAGCTGTTCTGAGATTAAAAAAGATAATCCATTGACAATTATAAAATTACAGTTATAGAAACTAACTGAATATATTCATTTTACAAAAAGGGTTTTATGCCTTTAAAGAGCACAATTTAAAAATCTAAACGACACTCACACATTATGATCGATAGAATTATATCACTGTTTTTCATACTTATAACAACAATATCTGTTTATGCGTCAGATCCGTCTCCAATATTAAAAACCGGGTTTAATAATGAATTTCTGATAGGCGTAGCAATAAATCGTAATCAGGCAGATGGAACTGATTCCAAAGGTCAAGCACTTATTTTGAAAAATTTTAATGCCATTACATCCGAACAAGATTTGAAATGGGGACTTATTCATCCAAAGCCAACTATATATTCTTTTTCCAAAGCAGATGATTATGTAAATTTTGGGGTTCAAAATAATCTGTTTGTCGTTGGACATACGCTGGTTTGGCACAGCAATGCACCTGCATGGATATTTGTTGATGATAATGGCAAGGGTTTAACCCGTGATGCGTTGTTGAAAAGAATGGAAGAACACATCAACACCGTAGTAGGCAGGTATAAAGGCAAAATTGCAGGCTGGGATGTTGTCAATGAGGCATTTGAAGATAACGGAACAATGCGTAAATCGAAATGGTTTCAAATTATTGGTGAAGATTATATCGAAAAAGCGTTTGAATATGCTCACAATGCCGACCCAAAAGTCGAATTATATTACAACGATTACAACTTATATTTAAATGCAAAACGTAATGCAGTTATCAAATTGATTCAGCGATTACAAGCTAAAAAAATTCCTATCCATGCCGTTGGGGAGCAGGCACATTATAGCTTGGTAATTCCAACAGTGCAAAAAATAGAAGAATGTATTAAGGATTTCTCAAAACTCGGAATAAAAGTCAATTTCACAGAACTAGACATCACAGCTTTGCCAAATAAAAAGAAAGAAATTACCGCCGAAGTTTCTAAAATTGTTGCTTACGATCCTTTATATGATCCTTACAAAAAAGGTTTGCCAGATTCTATGCTTCTGAAGATAGCAGTTAGATACGGAGATATATTCAGGGTTTTTAAAGAAAACAGTTCCACAATTCAGCGAGTTACATTCTGGGGATTGACAGACGGTAATTCGTGGTTAAATGGATGGCCGATGCCTGGTCGCACAAACTACCCTTTGCTGTTTGATCGCAATTACCAACCAAAATTAGCTATCCTAAATGCGATTTTAAAACCTATTAAGTAAGCTATCATTAGCTATTTATTGTTTCATTGCCGTTAACTTAGAAACAACACTCAATTAAATTAATTCTAGTGAAAAAAATCTTCTTTTTGGCTAGCTGGCTTATTGTGTCAAGCTTGCCGGCACAACAAACTGTCAGCTTAAAAGACAGTACAGATAAGATGCAATGGTTTAAAGATGCCAAACTGGGCATTTTTATCCATTACGGTATATATGCAGTTAATGGTGGTGGTACTTCCTGGCCATTCCGCAATGGCCAGATTTCGTATGCTGATTATATGAAACAACTCGATGGGTTTACGGCAAAAAATTACCACCCCGAACAATGGGCTAAACTGTTTAAAGAAGCCGGGGCAAAGTATGCTGTAATGACCTCTAAACACCACGATGGGGTGGCTATGTGGGATACACAACTAAGCGATTTGAATGTGGTAAAGAAAACTCCTGCCGGTCGCGATTTAATTGCTCCGTACGCTAAAGCACTGCGCATCGAAGGGTTGAAAGTAGGGATTTATTTCTCTCTGCTGGATTGGTCTCACCCCGATTATGCTACCTTATTCAAAAAAAACAAAGACAAAGTTCTAAATCCTTATGATTCTCCTGTTTCCGGTGTTGAAGATGAAACTCGCTGGCAGAAATTCCTGACCTTCAGAGATGGACAATTGAAGGAATTGGCAGATTTGGTGAATCCTGACTTATGGTGGTTCGATGGAGACTGGACACGGACAAAAGAGCAATGGAAAATGAAAGAGTTGCGTCAGGATTTATTGTCATGGAATTCAAAAACGATTCTAAACGACCGACTTCAGGGTTACGGCGATTACCAAACACCCGAACAAGGCGTTCCGATTGTTGGCCCAACAGAGCCATGGGAGCTGTGTATGACTATCAATGATTCCTGGTCGTACGGTAAGAATGACAACAATACCAAGTCCTTGAATTACATTATCAATATTTTTACCGACTGCATCAGTCAGGGCGGAAATCTCTTATTGGATGTTGGCCCTACGGAAGATGGAAGCATCACTCCAATTCAAACAGAGCGTTTAAAAGGTTTGGGACGCTGGACCAGTAAACATGCCGAAGCCATTTATGGAACAACCCGTGGTTTGCCTTTTGGCCATTTTTTCGGACCAACTACTCTTTCGAAGGACAGAAAAACCATTTACTGTTTTATCCTCAATACGCCTAAAGATGATATTACGATTAAGGGAATTAAGAATAATATTACTCAGATAAGGCTTCTTGGAACAAACGAAAAATTGATTTCAAAGCGAATCGGAGGAAATGTTACCAGTGTTCCTGGCATTCTTCGAATCACATTACCAGCCGAAAAAATGGACTTGAACGCCAGCGTTATTGCTATAGAGTTGGATTCGCCGCTGAAGTTATACCGTGGTAAAGTGGGAGCTATTGAGGAGAACTAAAAGATTTTAGAGCCAAGAGTAAAGACAGGAAACACTATTTCTATATTTTCAAATGAAAATCGTCGAAATAACCTTTTACAATAATAGAACCCATGAAATACAATATCCTTATAGCATGCCTTTTTCTTTTTGCGACGGGCTTAATGGCTCAGACACAAGTAGCTTCAGAACAGTTAATAAAACGGGTGATTACCAAGGAATCGTCCAAGTTTAGAGTTGAAATTATCCCTTCGCGTGATTCAATGGATGTTTTTGAAATTGAATCCAAGGGCGAAAAAATCATTTTACGCGGTAATACCGGGGTATCTGTGGCATCGGCCCTTCATCATTATCTGAAATACTTTTGCCATGCGCAACTATCGTGGAACGGCGACAATATAAATTTACCTGCTGAGTTGCCAACCGTGAAAACAAAAATCAGGATTAAATCACCTTTTAAACAACGAGTTTACCTGAATTATTGTACTTTTAGTTATTCCATGCCCTGGTGGAATTGGACCCGTTGGCAACGAGAAATAGACTGGATGGCCATGCATGGTATCAACATGCCGCTAGCTGTTGTTGGTCAAGAATCTGTTTGGCAAAATACGCTTCGAAAATACAAGATGACGGATGATGAGATTCGTACTTTTCTTGTTGGGCCTGCTTTTCAAGCTTGGCAGTGGATGACTAACATCGAAACGTATGGAGGACCGCTGCCTCAAAATTGGATTAACTCACATTTGGTATTGGGAAAACAAATCCTTCAGCGTGAACGCGAATTGGGTATGACCCCTATTCTTCAAAGTTTTACAGGTTATGTGCCTGTATTACTGAAAAGCAAATTTCCCGAGGCTAAAATTACCATGAAAAACAGATGGTGTAAACAATTTGATGCTACCGTTCAGTTGGATCCTCTCGATCCACTCTTTCAGAAAATGGGAAAGACTTTTTTGGAGGAACAGGAAAAGCTATTTGGAACCAATCATATTTATGCTGCTGATCCTTTTCACGAAGGTACGCCTCCTAGTACAGAAAAATCCTACCTGCAAGCCGTGGGCAAAATTATCCTCAGTGTGGCTCAGTCACAGGATGAAAAAGCCATTATTGCGATGCAAACCTGGTCTCTGCGGGCTGATATTGCCCAGACATTCCCCAAAGACAGACTCCTTTTGCTGGATCTCATGGGAGGAAAAGCCAAGAAGTTCAGTAATTTCTGGGGTTATCCTTATGTGGCGGGCGTGTTGCACAACTATGGGGGAAGGGTGTATATGGGTGGCCGTCTTTTGCACTATGCAAACAATGTTTTTAATTTGAAAGCAGATAGTGCAGGAGCTCATCTCACTGGTATTGGTATTTTCCCTGAAGCAATTGACCAAAATCCGGTGGTATATGATTTAGCGACTGAGATTGGCTGGATGAATCAGCGTCCAGAATTACGCAACTGGGTGCTTCAATATGCTGAATCTCGCTATGGAAAATGTCCAGCATCCATTGAGAAAGGTTGGGATATCCTACTCAATACGGTTTATAACAAGCAATCAGGACTTTGTCCAAGCATCGAAAGTTTTATCTGTTCAAGACCGGCATTGGCAGTGAAACTGGCTGCCCCAAATGGCGATGCTGCCCGACCTTATAATACCTTAGAACTTTGGAAAGCGGCCGATGCATTTTTAGAAGCATCCGATGAATTGAAAAACAGCGATACCTATCGGTTCGATTTAGTGGATGTAACCCGACAATGCTTATCCGATTTGTCCAATTTACTTCAACGAGATATGGCAAAGGCTTATAACGAAAATAATAAGGAGCGATTTGAAACGACCAGTACCCGCTTTTTGGATATGATGGACGATTTTGACAGACTGTTGAATACCCGTTCCACTTTTATGTTGGGTAAATGGATCAGCGAGGCTCGTTCATGGGGTAAGACTACTGAGGAGAAAGATCTTTACGAATGGAATGCTCGTACCCAAATTACGGTATGGGGACCGCGACATCTAGACGCGTTATTGTTTGACTACTCCAACCGTCAATGGGCAGGATTGGTGAAAGGGTATTACAAACCCCGTTGGGAGAAATTCATTAATTTCCTAAAATCGCAGCCGCAAGGCGAAGGCAGATACAGTGAGGAAGGTATTACCAAAAAATCCTATTCCAGACCGGCTATTGATGCCAATGAATTTTACAAGAGCCTTTCTGACTGGGAGTACCAATGGGCGCACAAAAAAGAAAGCTATTCAGCAAAACCATCTGGAGATGAGATTGCTATTTCGAAAGAGTTGTACCAGAAATGGCTTCCGGTGATGACTGAATTTGCAACCATTGCAAAAAATGTGAAGGCAACGGATGAAAATGGAGCTGCAGATATCTCCGGTTCTAAAGAGAAGAAATGATAAATAATTTAAAGCCATTATGTCTAATATTAAATCCGTGTACTTTTTAGTTGCTGTCTTATGTTGTTTAAACAGCTTTTCGCAGAAGCAATCCAATATTTATATTGAGGATTCTATACCCCATACAATGATTAATCCTTCGATGGATAATCCGAACAAAGAATGGAGTTATTCGCCAAAATCAACGATTGTAATCGGCGTACCTTTTGTGCCTGCACCTGTGCAGGTTCTTTATGATGCATCTGTCTATACAGGAAATGCTGAGTTGTGCTTTTTCTATGGCGATGGAATGAAAAAGATTATTGCACATCAACGGAGTTTTTATAATGGCTGGATTCCGATTGTGCAATACGATTGGGTAGAAAATGAATTGCATTATTTTATAGAAATGTTCAGCACTTCCTTGATGGAACTAGGGAATGCCGAAAATACCTTGCAATTGGCAAAATTTAAAGTAATCAATGAATCAAAGGAAATAAAAAAACCGGCACTTTATTTCGCTTGCAGAGGAAGTGGCGAAGATCACCGAAAAGGGAAAACAGTAATAAAACCTGAAACTGTTTTCAAAATGGATAAGGTTGCTTTATACAGTGATGGCAAATTAGTATATACATTTCCCGATGGTGGTGAAAAGTATTCAGTAAATGGAAAAGTATATTCGGATGAATTTTCGGCAAAAGAGTTGAATATCACTACTACAACAAAAACCGGAATCGTAAAATACTCCAAAAATCTTTCGCCAAAGGATAGTTTAGTAATCGTAACTAGCATGCCTCGTGTGCCTGTTGAAACGACTAATACACAAGCATTGAGTGTAATACGAAATATAAACTACAACAAAGAAAAGCAAAAAACAATTAAGTTTTGGACAGCCTTAATCAGCAATAAAGTTGAATTTAAAATTCCTGAAAAACGCGTAAATGATTCCTATAAAGCCGGATTGGTAAATTTAATACTAGCCACCAGAAATAAAAAAGAGGAAGGTTTAAAGCGGCAGGGAAGTGGTTTGCCTTATGACGGATTGTTTTTGAATGATTTTGTGGATATGCGCTATATCTATGATTTCGCTCGCTTAACTGAAATTGTCGAACCGAATTTTAAATGGCTGATGAATCAACAAACCGATAAAGGGATGTTTGTGGATAAAAGTTTAAGTCATGGACAAGAAATCCTTGCTTCTCATGGTCAGGCCTTGTTTACCCTGTCGCACCATTTTGTGATGACGCAGGATAAGCAATATGCTGCAACCGTTTTCCCTTATGTGAGTAAAGCCATTGACTGGATGAAAGAAGAATGTAAGAAAGACAACTATGGTTTGCTGCCTCCTTCTATTCCGTATGATAATGAAATGATTAAAGGACATTATACCAGCCACAATTTATGGGGGCTGTTGGCTGTGAGAGCCTCTATCAGACTTGCAAGGGCAATAGGTAAAAATGATGAAGTGAAGGCGTGGACAGAATTTCACGATGTTTACGAGAAAGCCGTATTGAAAGCCATTTCATTAAGCGTAACCCACGACTATTATGTGCCGACGGGTTTATATAGTTTTGCCAGTGGAGTAGATTCACGTAAAGGATTCAATGAATTCAGAACCAATCAGGATTGGGAAAATAATTTGTTAGCTTATCCAACTGAAGTTTTAGCGGTAGGTGATGAGCGGATTGAAGGAACCGTTGATTATATCCGGAAAAACAAATACAGGGAAGGGGTGATGACTTATCGAAATGGAGAGCATCTACATCAATATATCACTTGCAATCAGGCAACTCAATATCTGACAATTAATAAGCAGGAGCAGGCACTGACTGATCTTTATCATATTTTGCTTCATAATGGTTCTTGCCACGAAGGTTTTGAAAATATGGTTCAGCCCTGGGACGACAGAGATCCTTGGCCTTGTCCGGCTCCCCATGCCTGGGCAGCAGCAAAGATTTCTTTGTTGATTCGGAATTGTATGGTGCGCGAATATGGCGGCAAAGCAGGTTTAAATGAAAATGAAAGAGATCTTTATTTGTATTCTTTAATTTCGCCGGAATGGAGCAAAGCAGGACAAAAGCTTGAAATTGTAAATGCTCCGACCGAATTCGGTGCTGTTTCATCGACCTGTTGTTTTACAGCGGGTGTTGCTGAAATTAAGGTTAAATCATCCTTTCATCATCAACCACGCTCGGTCATTTTTACTATTCCTTATTCTGTTGATTTAATTTCCTATAAATCTGATGCTTCAAAATCCGAACTTGTCAATGGTACGATCATTTGCTCTTCCGATGTTTCCAATATCAAAATGATTTGGAAAGAAAAACCGGGTATTTTCAAAAATACGTATCAGAATATTTTGCAAACGTATCGGTCAGAAAGAGGTATTGCATGGGAAAAAGAAAGCGTGAAAGGGAAAGAACCTTCTCGAAGTGATGCCAAGAATAATTCAGGGATTTTGATGATGACACCCCATGAAGTTCCGTTTTTATTAGAAGATGAAATTAATTATCCTGCTGAAAATTTGAGTTTTGATTTGGTATTGAAGGCATTTCAGAAGGAATACAAACGCAGATTTGACAAATACAGCAGCAAAACAAAAATAGTGAAGTTCTAAAACCTATAAATTATAAAACGATGCGACTTATTATTCAACAAAATACGACTGGAATATCGGAATGGGTAGCCAATTATGTTGCTGTCAAAATAAATAAATATGCACCTACGGCCGAGCGCCCTTTTGTATTGGGATTACCTACGGGATCTACCCCTCTGGGAACGTATAAAAAGCTGATTGAACTTTACAAATCGGGCGTGGTTTCGTTTAAGAATGTTGTCACTTTCAACATGGATGAATATGTGAGGCTACCAAAAAATCATCCTCAAAGTTACTATAGCTTTATGTGGGATAATTTCTTTGCCCACATTGATATTTTGCCAGAGAACACAAATCTGCTGGATGGAAATGCTGCTGATTTAGATGCGGAATGTAAGAATTACGAAGATAAGATCAAATCTTACGCTGGTATTCAGCTTTTTTTAGGAGGAATAGGAGCTGATGGGCATATTGCATTCAACGAACCGGGTTCATCCTTGCAATCTCGTACGAGAATCAAGACCCTTACCAACGACACTTTAATCGCTAATTCCCGCTTCTTTGATAATGATGTGAATCAGGTGCCCACAAAGGCACTTACAGTTGGTGTCGGTACAGTCATGGATGCTGCTGAGGTATTGATTATGGTCAACGGTCACTCCAAAGCCAGGGCTTTGTATCAGGCAGTGGAAGGTTCTGTAAACCATTTGTGGACCATCAGTGCTTTGCAATTGCACCGAAATGGAATCATAGTTTGTGACGAGCCTGCAACTGAGGAGCTAAAGGTTGGGACTTATAGGTATTTCAAGGAGATTGAAAACATGAAACATTCCAATTCATAATTACTCAAATTTTTAAGAGAACAAAATTATGGAATTCGATTTAAGTTCAAAAATAGCATTAGAACGTACTCCCGAACGTTACTACCGAAAAACGGATATGATAGAAAGTCTACGTCAAACCCGATATGAAAAATTGGGAACCAATATTTTCAAAGATTCTGATGAGGGATCAAAAGACATTGCCCTAAAAGTGGCAACACTAATCAGGGAGAAAGAGAAAATGTGTGAACAGTGTGTGTTGGGTTTGTCCGGAGGTTTTTCTCCATTGGGTGTTTATGACGAATTGGTCCGATTGCATATGGACGAAGGACTTAGCTTTGCAGATGTTGTTGTATTCAATGTTTCGGAGTTTTTTTCGATAAGTAAAATTGAGGGGCATTCTAATGCTCAATTAATTCGCACTCATTTATTAGAGAAAGTGGACTTTCGTAAAGAGAATTTTTATACACCCGATACCAACATCAATCGTTCCAATGTACAAGAATTTTGTCGTCATTATGAAGAGTTGATAGAACAACATGATGGATTAGATCTGGTAATGGTTAGTGTTGGATTGGTTGGAAACATTGCCTACAATGAACCCGGTTCTCAGGTGAGTACTTTGACTCGTTTGATGTTGCTCGACAATGAGTCTCGACGAGATTTGAAACGATATTATAGTTCAATAGCAGAAGTGCCTACCAGTGCAATAACCATGGGTATTGCCACTTTATTAAATGCAAGACAGGTGATTTTAGTGTCATGGGGCGAATTAAAATCGGGTATCTTAAAAGAAGTGATTGAAGGAAAAGTGGATGATAATGTGCCTGCTTCTTTTCTTCAATTACACAAAAATGCACTGGCCGCTATTGACCTGAATGCAGCCCAACAGTTGAGCCGCATTAGTCACCCCTGGTTGGTGGGTTCGTGTGAATGGACAGATAAATTGATTCGTCGTGCCATCGTTTGGCTTTGTGCTGAAACACAAAAGCCAATCTTGAAACTAACAAATAAAGACTATAACCATCATGGTCTTAATGAGCTTTTGGCGCTTTACGGATCGGCTTATAATGTAAATATTAAAATATTCAATGACTTACAACACACCATTACCGGATGGCCGGGTGGAAAGCCTGACACAGATGATACCAACAGACCTGAGCGAGCAAATCCATATCCGAAGCGGGTTGTTGTTTTTAGTCCACATCCCGACGATGATGTAATTTCAATGGGTGGAACATTACAACGTTTGGTTGATCAAAAGCATGATGTGCATGTTGCTTATCAAACTTCGGGAAACATTGCAGTAGGTGATGATGAGGTGATTCGGTATGTCTCTTTAATGCTAAACGTTTTGGAACAATTCGATAGCACAAACGATTCATTGAAAACCCTGTACGCTTCGACCCTGCATTTTCTGAAAAATGAAAAACAACCCGGTGATCAGGATACTGAACAGGTGTTGTTTGTGAAAGGACAAATCAGACGTGAAGAAGCAAGAGCAACCTGTCGTTTCGTAGGTGTAAAACCGGGAAATATACATTTTCTGGATATGCCTTTTTACGAAACGGGGAAGGTTCAAAAAGGAAGGCTGAAAGAAAAGGATATAGATATTATTATGCGTTTGCTTGAAAGTGTTGAGCCTCATCAGATTTTTGTAGCCGGCGATTTGGCTGATCCCCATGGGACACACAAAGTCTGTCTGGATGGTGCTTTGGCAGCTATCTATGAGTTAAAGAGAGAACAATGGATGAAAGAATGTCGGATTTGGATGTACCGTGGAGCCTGGGCGGAGTGGGAAATAGACCACATCGAGATGGCGGTTCCTATCAGCCCGGAACAATTGCGCAAAAAACGTCATTCCATCCTCAAACACCAGTCGCAGATGGAAAGTGCCCCTTTTATGGGCAATGATGACCGGCTTTTCTGGCAACGTGCTGAGGATCGTAATCAAACGACAGCAACACTTTACAATAGTTTAGGTTTAGCTTGTTATGAAGCCATTGAAGCATTTGTGGAGTTTAAAATACAGGATGTGTTTTTGGCAAAATAGAAACTAAAATGTAAAATGTCAATAATCAAAATTAATATGAAGACCTTAGTGCCAACTACCCATTTAAACATAGCCTTACTCGGCTTAACCGCTATTCCAGCATTGGCGCAAAATAAACCCAATATTGTGTTTATACTTACTGACGACCAACGCCTGCAGGGAACCATTCATGGCTTGGGTGGCAATGAGGTCATCACGCCAAATATAGATAAACTGGTAAAAGACGGCGTATCGTTTACTAATGCCTACATTATGGGCGGAAGTCATCAAGCCGTGAGTATGCCCAGCCGAAACATGCTGATAACCGGTAGAAACCTGTTCTCGATGGGTGACAAAGAGGGGCGTAAAATAGACGATAACCAGGCCACCATCGGCGAAACGTTGGGAAAAGCCGGTTATTCGACTTACGGCATTGGTAAATGGCACAATAATATCTCTGCTTTTAACCGTACTTTCCAGAATGGCGACGAGATATTTTTTGGTGGAATGAGTCCCGACCCCTATCATTCAGGACTGTTTCATTATCAAAAAAATGCAGCTTACAGCGAATTCTTGCCGAATGCCGAAGGTTTGGCAACTAAAGAAAGGGGCGACCATTCTTATCCCGGTAAACACCATACTGAAATTTTTGGAGAAGCTGCGGTGAAGTTTATCAATAACTACAAAGAGAAGAAACCCTTCTTTTTGTATGTCGCTTTTAAATCGCCTCATGATCCACGTATTATGCCCGAAAAATACAAAGCGATGTATGATACGGCGAAGATTGCCGTGCCGGTTAACTATCTGGAAAGTCATCCTTTTGATAATGGGGAATTGAATGTACGTGATGAAAAACTTATCGCCAATCCCCGTACGCGAAGTGCCATAAAAATAGAGATTCGGAATTATTATGCCATGATGACTCATCTCGATGAGCAAATTGGAAATATCATCAATGCTTTGAAAGAGAAAGGTTTGTATGAAAATACCATTATTGTATTTACGGGCGATAATGGGCTGGCGCTTGGTCAACATGGTTTGTTGGGAAAACAAAACCTCTACGAGCCCAGTATCAAAGTGCCTCTAATTTTTGTGGGAAAAGGCTTGCCTAAAGGAACAATAAACACCGATAATGCCTACCTGTTCGATATCTTCCCAACGCTGTGTAATTTTGTTGGAACTCCAATTCCATCAACGGTTCAAGGCATTCCGCTACTTGGAAAGAAGACTGCGAAAAGAGAGGTCATGTATTTCTCATACCGCGATTATCAACGCGCAGTGAGTAAAGGTGACTGGAAATTAATTGAGTATCAAACCGCAAAGGGTCTTCGAAATACCCAACTTTTTAATCTGAAAAATGACCCGAATGAGATGATTAACCTTGCTGAAGATCCTAAGTTTAGCAAACAATTGACTGTGATGCGTTCTGAATTGGAGATGCAAAGGGTAATATTCAACGACCCATTTAAAATCAATCAATAAGCACTATTGACAGAACAAATAATGTTAAATACAATGAAGAAAACACAGCTTATTTTATGTTTCTATTTGGTTTGCTTAGGATCTTTACAAGCAGCCGTAGTACAAGTACTACACCCCTTAAACGGTTGGACACTGGAGGATGTAGGGGTCAGTTTTAAATGGTACACCCAACCGGGCGTACTTAATTACAGACTGCAAGTAGCAAAAGACATTAATTTTACTACTTTAGTAATTGACACCCTGACTGACAGTCCCAACAGAATCACAGATAATATGCTGACGGCAACAACCATGGCACCGTTTGCTACCTATATGCAATGGTCGTTTTTTTCAATGACTCGTTTAGTGTCGGGTATCTATTATTGGCGAATTAGGACTGGAGATACCGTAAATACGGATTGGTCTGTAGTTAACCAATTTAGTGTAGTCAGTAATTCAGCATTGATGCCTGTCGTGCAACCCATCAGCCAGACTAATCCATTGTTTACGCTGGATATGTATGCAATCGAGAGATTGGATTTCGGACCAAGACTTACGCTTTGGCCCAAATATTGGAGTTATATTCCTTCTGACATACAACCCTACGTGGCATTCAATGTTGCCGGAATGGAAGGTTGGGGTAATATTGTAGGACAGCCTGATTTCATAGAATTAATCCGTAAGCTGGACTCGATAGGGATTACTATGACTCTCGAGACTGGCGGTCCGGGTAGACCTAGCTCTACCATGACAGATTTAGCAACCATTGAATACTGCTTTCAGCATTTTCCCCATGTAAGAGGCGTTGTAGCGGGTGAAACCTTCTGGAATTCAGGCACAGAAGCAACTATTGAGGCGGAGTATTATAATCGATGTATTATGCTCTGTGGAAAATATGGAAAGGTTTTTATCGAAGGAGTTTTCAACGATTTCCAAAATTGGAATTGGGATGATTTGTTGGGGGTTCAAAAATCAGGAAGGCCGGCAACCAACAGAATGAATGCCGCCTTTATAAATAAGTATAAATCAAATTATATTCCCTGCAATAAGGATAATACACAATACTCCCAGGAAGAAGAAATTGCACTTATGAGCGGTGCTAAAATTTCAGGGCTGGTAGATAATATCGGAAGCTGGCACGAGAACTATTGGTGGGGTAAAGTTGGCTTTGACACCATTTTCCAGGCAGCTACTCAGAATACGAATGCGGGTAACGGGGGATATATGCCTCAACTATTTTTGAACCAGACTTTCATAACAGGCTTGCAATCCGGGGCTTCAGTCTTTGTGTTTGGTGGTGAAATTTCCTGTGTTTCACCTAATACATATAATGCTACAACGGATATGATGAGTGGTTCATCAAATTATACAGCCGTTTTCGACCGGCATGGTGCGAAATCAAGTGTGCTGGATAAGTATTTTATTCCCTTTGTCAGGTATGTGGTTACGAATAACATGGTACTGTCAAAAACCGATCTTCTCAGTAATATTAAAGTTGCAGTGGATCAAACCAGTGCCGGAATTAGCAGAGGTTCAACCTTAGACGATGGCATATTTGCTCAACTGTTCAAATCGACTTATACCATCCCTAATTGGCTTTCGAATGTTCAGAGCAGATCATTATTTACGGTAAAACCGGTTTCGGGAACTACAGGAAGAATAGTAAAATTACAACATACCGGAACAAGTATTGGATTAAATGTAGCCGAAGTGAAAGTATACAGTAATGGAGTAAATATAGCCACTTCAGGAACTGCCACCCAATCAACAACGCTTAGCACAACCACCGCTGCCATAAAAGCCATTGATGGGAATACGAATGGTGTGTTGACAAACAATTCGGTAGCTTGTACGCTGGCCACTGATACAAATCCCTGGTGGCAGGTGGATCTAGGGACTGATAAGAAAATTGATTCCGTTGTCGTTTATAGTGTCATGGATCGAAATCAGCCGGATCTCTCTGATATTCAAGATGTAAATGTGAGTATGACAAATAATTCCGGGCAATCGGTTTACACTTCCGGCAATTATGTATCTACGCTCGGCCCAAATCCTTATCAGATATTTCCCAAAAATGGGAAATACAATGCCATTGCTGTATTGCCCAACGGAAGCAGTGTGGCAGGTGTACCAGGTATAACTACGGTCAGTATTGCCAATCTGCAAACCGACGCAGCCGTAAAAGCGGTGTATGATGCTAATTATTCTTCATTTTATACAGGCGATGCTTCCGTGTTCCGAAATACAAACAAGTATTTTATTCAAAACTCGTTGGAGAATGAGAACAGGGCACAAACTTTTTCAATTCCGTTCAGCAACGGTAGTATCACCAACATTAGCGGAACAATGGTACCACATTCATACATTATTTCAAGTATAAGTACTGATGGTAATAGCTATTCTTTTCAGGCCTGTACCAATACAACCGGTCCGTATACCGACGACAGAACTACAAATCTGGTCATTTCACTGACACAAATGCCAACTGTTACGGTAAGTCCTGCTTCAGCACTTGTAACAAACACCTGGAATGCAACAGCAAAAACACTTAGTTTGAAAATAAACCATGTTTTGGGTGCTGCAAATGTAGTAGTATCAACGTCAATTACAACAACCAATGATGTTGTGAATCATTCTAATGCATCTGTATATGGAATTAAAAGAGCAATTCATGTGAATGCCCCCATAGGATCATTCGTTTTGGTTTACTCCATTTCCGGTCAGTTGTTGAAGACTGTTATTACCAATTCAGATCAAATTAATATTCCTATTTCAAGAGGAATATATGTGGTGTCAGTAGCAGGTGTGCGACAAAAAGTGGTTGTAGACTAATGGTTTAGAAGAATCATTTTTTTATTTAAACCAGAAATCAAAGTTATAAAACCGAAAATCAAATACCAATTAATACTATTGCATATATCTTTGTTTCGTTAATTGAGGAAATATCATTAAAAATCAAATATCTAATATCAAATTATTATGAAATCAAAAAACTTTACTTCTTTTTTCAGTCGCCAGTTATTACAGGCGGTCATGTTGTCAGCTATTTTTAGCTGTTTAGTTTTATCAGTATCGGCACAGACTAATACCTGGGTAGGCCCTGCTACCGGTGGTGATTGGTCTAACGGCGCTAACTGGTCTTCAACTGCAGTTCCTGTTGCGACTGACTCGGTATTTATTACGAGTCCAAATGCTGTCACCATCTCTACTGCTGTTGGCACAATCGATAAGCTGACAGTTCAGGGATCTTTAAGCATTACTTCTTCGGGTTCTTTGACTATTTCGCAAGCTGTAAAATCTACAGACATTCTTGAAATTGCTGGTGGCGTTGTCACCAATGCCGGTTCATTAAGTCTGACTCAATCTGCTGCTTTTAGTAATCCCGGTTTAAATTTTGTAAATGGAACAGCTGCCAATGGCACATTGACCAATACAGGGACTTTGTCTATAAATACCGGATTTACCGGATCAACCGGCGCCTGCGTCAATTTTAATCAGACTACTGGTGGAACAGCCGATTTTGAAATGGGTACTAGCGGGGTGACTTTGACTCAGGCATCTGGAAAAACCATATTTAATATGACTGCAGGTACTGCACAAATCGGCGGTAATGTAACTATTGGTTCCAATTCTGCAGCTGTGAATTGTAGATTGATAGGTGTGGTTGGTGGTAGTTTGACTTTGCTCGCATCAGCTAATATCACTGCTTATGTTGCATACTCTAGTTCGAATAGTTCTATTGCAGGAGCATCAGGCACCGTTACTTCATTAACTAATAATGGAACGTTAGCCATCCATCTAGGCACATCCGGTGCTACCGCAAGCGTCTTTATATTACAGCCATCTGCCGGTGCCATTTCTACAACGTTTACAAATACAGGTACTATAACGATTGATGGTGCAATCTCTACTGGTAGTGTGGGGATATTCGCTTTTCAGGGAGGTGATGCCATTACAACAATGACAATAAATAACTCAGGGACCATTACAGATACCCATACAGGTACAACTGTATCTGTTTATTCTTTTAGTTCTACGTCAATCAGACTACATACAATAACCAATTCAGGAACAATGTCATTTTCAAAAGGTATGACATTAGGTTGTGCAGCAACAATAAATAATAACAGTGGCGGTATTGTAAATATGAGTGCTTCAATGACCGGAGCAACAGGAACAGGGGCACCAGGAACTATAGTCAATAACAATGTTGGAGGAACATTTAACTTTGATGTAGCCACACTTACAACAACAGTTACCAATACCTTGTCATTCAAAAATTATGGAAAAATAATTGGTAGAGGAGCATTCTTAACTGGTACTTTCGTTCCACAATCAGGTGGAATCATAGCTCCGGGAAATACGAATAATACAACGGGAACAGCCGGTACGAATGCTGGCGTTATGGTACCTACCGGTCAGTTTACCCTGAATGGAACACCAATGGATTTTAGTAATAATACCTTTGTGATAAAAGTAAATGGTACAACAGCCGGAACTTCGTATGATCAAGTCCTGAATGGTACAGCTTCAGCAGCTTTAAATTTGACTGGCGCCGTATTTAATATCACTGTTGGAGGAGGTTACAGTCCGGTAACTAATGATGTAGTTAAACCTTTTTCAGCTGCAAGTACAGCTACAATTAGTGGAACTTTAGGAAGTTCAACTGTCCCTGCAAATTGGACGTTAACCACCGGGGCTTCTGCTATAAGTGCCACTTATAGCGTGTCAACTGGAGTAGAAAACCTGAAATCTTCGTCGCTTATTTCATTTGTTGATGGTAACATCCAATTTACAGCAAACGGAAATCAGCCAGTTGAGATATTTAATGCTGTAGGACAAAGGCTAGTTAGCAAATTATCTGTCAATGGATTGAACTCCATCCAATTATCTACTCGCGGCTTAGTAATTGTAAAAGTTGGGAATTTTTCTCAAAAAATAGTTTTATAACTGATAGTTTGTTTAGATTGATTTACAGAAAGCTGTAAAATAGGTTGTGTATGTTGAAAAGTGTCCTGTCATTGTTATTGTCAGGACACTTTTGATAAATACACTATTTAAGCACACTCATACTTATTATTCATAGCAATTACTATAATGTTGACCCTTTAAATGCTGTTACAAATTATAAATCATGAAACATCATATACATTTTAATATTTCTATTTTACTTTTTTGTTCTGTAGTTTCAACTTTTGGGGCAACCATTACATGGAATGGTAGTGGAAGTGACCAAAAATGGAATACTGCCGCAAACTGGATAGGTGGCGTAATTCCCGGAACTTCCGACGATGCCATTGTTCCTGCAGGTAGCACCGTAGTTGTTGACACAACACCTTCTTCCGCTGTAAACTCACTATTCGTACAGGGAACTCTAAACGTTAATTCTTTAGTAAGCTTATCTGTTACACAAATTACTTCTTCCACAGTTTATGTTCTTCAAATTGGTGGTGGTACACTAAATAACAACGGGGTTATTAACATTACCGGAATGGCAGGTGCTAACCCCGGTTTAAGTTTTGTAAATGGAACAGCTGCCGATGGCACATTCACGAATGCCGGTACTTTGACAGTTAATACTTCTGCCGGAACCGGCGCCTGCGTCAATTTCAATCAAACAACAGGCGGAACAGCCATTTTCAATATGGGTAGCAGTGGTGTAACTCTTACGCAAGCATCTGCAAAAACGGTATTTAACATGGTGGCAGGTACTGCTCAAATCGGGGGTGCTTTGACTCTTGGGAGTAGTTCATCGTATGTAAATTGTAAATTTATGGCTATGGCTGCCGGCAATTTGACTTTGCTCCCATCGGCCGATATCAATGCCTGGGTTACATTCACTAGTTCCAATATTTCTCTTTCTGCAGCGGCAGGCACTGCAACGTTATTAACCAACAGTGGAACGTTGGCCATCCATCTACCATCAACCGGAGCTAGCGCAAGTGTCTTTCAGTTATCACCATCGGCAGGAGCCGTATCTACAACATTTACTAATACTGGTACTATAACTATTGATGGTGCATACGCTGCTCCTGGTTCCGGGGGTGGGTCATTCGCTTTTCAGGGGGGTGATGCAATTACAGCAATGATACTAAATAACACAGGTACCATTACAGATACCCATACAGGTACAGCAGCATCTATTTATTCTTTTAGTTCAACAACTGCAAATAGAATACATACAATTAATAATTCAGGGACAATGTCATTATCAACAGGGATGACATTAGGTTCGGTGGCAACAATCAATAATAACAGTGGGAGTGTTTTGAACGTAAAAGCTGCTATAACCGGAAATACTTTTGGGGGACTTAGTTCAACTATCAATAATAATATAGGTGCCATTTTCAATGCTGATGTTGCTTCAAATACTTCCGGTGTACTGAGTGGTACTATGACTTTTAATAATTATGGGACTCTTACCGGAAGAGGTACAATGGCTACAACAGTGAATTTCAACCCACGGGCAGGAATAATATCACCCGGAAATTCAACGACTTCTTATGGGCAATTCAATATTAGTGGAACCTCCTTGGATTTTAGCAATAGTAGCTTTGTGATAAAAGTAAATGGAACAACTGCCGGAACTAATTTCGATCAGATTATTAACACTACAGCTTCGGCAATAACTATGACCGGAGCAAAGTTTATTCTAACAAAACTAGCAGGCTACACAGCACCTGTTGCCGCTTTTAATTTTACCGGTGCCGGTGCAGTAATAACAGGTACAGCAATTGCATCAGGTGATAACGGATTCGCTTTATCACAAATAGCCGGGGTTATCACTGCAACGTGGACTACCGGACAACCTGCCAAAGCACCATCTATTATTACTAACGCTCCATCCAGCATTGCAGCAACGGGCGTTTCATTCAATGCAAACTTAATAAATACAGGTGGAGATGCAACTAATTTCGATCGTGGTTTTTGTTACAAAACAAGCACGGGCGTTACGATAACTGACACTAAAACTTCAGAGAGCAGTACATCTACTACCGGGGTATTCTCAAAATTAATTTCGTCCTTATTGCCCAATACACAATACTTCTACAAAGGATATGCCACTAACTCCGTTGGAACAACTTTAAGTAGTACTGAAATTAGCTTTTTTACTTTGGCCAATGTGCCTGCTGCTCCAGCCTTGAGTGCAAATGCCAGCTCAATAAATATAGTAATTGGTAGTAGCGATGGCAACCCTTCGACTACCCTTTACGCTATTATGGTAAGTGGCCAGTATGTACAAGCAGATGGAACCCTGGGAACGAATCCGGTTTGGCAAACATCAGCAAGCTGGGGTTCAAAAACGGTAACAGGATTAAGTGGAAGCACTTTATATACTTTTCAGGCAAAAGCACTGAATGGAGCAAGCATAGAAACAGCTTTTGGTGCATCTGCTTCTGTATCAACACTTCTTTTACCGACAGTTACAGTTCCAATTGGAACTTATAATTATAATGGATCACCTCAGGGACCAAAGTCAGCAAGCAATACAGGTACGGGTACAAGTTATACTTTTAGTTATGCGAGTCAGGATGGCACTACTTATCCTGCCAGTTCAACATTACCAACCGCTGTAGGTGATTATACCGTGACAGCAACCGTATTAGCCAATGGAATCTATGGTTCGGCCAGTTCAGACGCAACTGCCTTCACTATTCTGCCGGAATTTTTCAGCATCGGACAGCAACCCGATTGTTCGACGACTGGTTTAACGATTGCTTATAAGACCGATCCGACGGTTGCTTATAGTTCTCCTACTGCTACCCGAACCATTTGCCAACTAGCCGGGTTTTGTGAGAGCAATCCAGCTGTTCCAGTCAATATGTACGGCAGCCGTACAGATCAACAAACTACTGCCACAGGATATTATTATGTGAAACAAATCAACGGTCGTTGGTGGGTGATCGATCCACTCGGTTATCTGAATATAAGCAAGGGTGCCGCTTGCTTAGGTACGAGTAGTGGAGCAGTCTCCAGAGCTGTCTATTCATCACTATATGCAAATAGTAGTGTAAACTGGATGAATAGTGCCAAGCAAATGCTCAAGGATAATGGGTTTTATGCAGCCGGTGCATGGTCGGATATTGCAAATATTAAAAACAACCCTAATCAATCGACAAAACCTCTTGCTTACACCATTATTTTGAATCTGATGAGCGGATACGGAGCAAAAGTAGGGAAAAGCACACTTGATGTATCAGCTACTGCTATACCTGTTTTCGAGAGTGGTTTTGCCACCTATTGCGATTCGGTATGTCAAGCTTTAGTTTCCAATATACCGGATCAAAATCTTTTTGGATATTTTACTGATAATGAATTGCCCTTTTTCACCTATAATCTGAGTGCTTTCCTTACATTAGGCAACACTTCGAGAACCGATCCAAATTATGTTGCAACTATAAATTGGCTTACCGCCAACGGATATACTACAGCGAGTGCATCCAGTTCAGTTGTTCAGAATAAATTCTTAGCATACGTGGCCACTACCTATTATTCCACCGTGTATAATGCCGTCAAAAGGTATGATCCGGTGCACATGGTGATAGGTTCACGTGTTTGTCAAACAGCCACACGGGCTATTCCCGATTTTATGACAGCTGCAGGTCCTTATGTAGATATCTTCTCAGTTAATTATTACAGTGCCTGGACTCCTTCTGTGTCCCTTAGTCAAAGCTGGGGAACGCAATTAGGTAAACCCTATATTGTCAGCGAGTTCTACACCAAAGGAGAAGATGTGGGCTATGGGAATACCGGTGGAGCAGGTTTTGTTGTAAAAACCCAAACTGATAGAGGGTACGAATATCAGAATTTCACACTTGCATTGTTACAGTCCAAGACTTGTGTGGGATGGCATTGGTTTAAATACATGGATAACGATTCAACAATTGTCTCAGCAGATCCTTCAAACAGAGATTCGAATAAGGGTATTGTTAATTTGTCCTATGTGCCTTATGCAGCAATGACCGATTTAATGAAAGATGTGAATTTAAAGGTCTATAACCTGACCGATTATTTTGACCAACCAGCTACAACAGTACCCGTTACTGCATCCTATCTTACCGATCTGGTGATACAAAATTACAGACTTTCAACTTTTAATCCGGATACGTTGACTTATAAAATCGCTTTGCCAGCAACTACTACTGCTAATCCGTCCATTTCGTACACAAAATCGAACAGTGCTATGACAGTGGTGTTAACGAATCCAAGAAATGTATTTTCAACCTTAGTTTCAGACCGAACGGCAACGCTTTACAGCACTTCTGCTAACGGATTGCAACACCGTACTTACACAATAATATTTGATAAAGTATCGCAGATAACGACTGGTTTGAATACTATTGCGGAGCTAAATGGATTTTCTTGTTATCCCAATCCGGTAGATCGAAATAAGGTTTTGACAATTCAGAATCAGACTGACTGTTCTAAAGACAATTTTTTGCAGGTTACGGATTTAAGCGGAAAAGCGGTGATAAAGACTATCTTTTCGGGATCAGAGTATCAATTAAAATTACAAGGTACAGTACCAGGAATATATCTCTTGGAAATTAATAATTCAAAGGGCCGGTTTAGGCAAAAATTAATGGTGCGGTAAGATTATTAAAGAGCCATTCTAAGTGGGGATAATCTCTGTATATGTTCAAATAAAAACAATAAAGTAACTAATATAACTAATTTAAATAAATGAGAAAACCAATTATCTTTTTCATCCTGTTCGTCTTAGCTCAGGTCGGAATTTTAAGTGCAACGAGTGAGGCGCGACTTAGCACATTGAAAATTAACAATGTAGCCTTAGAAAATTTCAATAGTGATTCTATCTCTTATCTCAATTATCTTCCTTATACAACCACTTCAATTCCGGTTATTACCGGAACAGGAGTAGATGTTTTAGCAAGAGTAACGGTAACACCACCTGCGAATTTGACCGGAACACAACAACAACGAACCGCTCAAATTAGTGTTGTTTCACAAGATGGTTCAACTTCAAAAAATTATTCTGTTCAGTTCATTGTTTTACCAAAACTGGATATTTATATTGCACTTGGTCAATCGAATATGTCAGGAAGAGGTTATATGGTTGCAGCCGATTCACTTCCAATTGATAGCGTATATTTGTTAACGCCAGCAGCAAATATGGAAATAGCGAGGAATCCCTTGAACAGATACTCGTCCATAGAATATATGAGTCCTGCCAATCGTATAGGCCCTGCTGCTTCGTTCTGCAAGATGATGCGCACCAAAACAGGACATAATATCGGGCTGATGCAAAACTCAAAAGGTGGCACGGCTATTACTCAGTGGGTCAAAGGAGCCGTGGATGGATTTTATGCTGAAGCAGTACGACGATCATTGCAGGCCAAAGCTTTTGGTGATATAAAAGGAGTAATCTGGCACCAAGGTGAAGCTAGTAGTGGCGATCCGCTTTATCTAACGGAATTAGGTTCGATAGCATCCAATTTAAGGACTGATTTGGGATTACCAAACCTTTTTTTTATTGCCGGACAAATTAATCAATGGCAAAGCTGGAATGCTTCCTTCAATGCGACGATTCAAACCATAGCATCGGTTATTCCAAATTCTGATTGGGTATCTTCAGCAGGATTAACGCCATTAATTGATGTGACCGATCCTCATTTCAATGCTGCCAGTCAACTGCTTTTAGGAGAGCGTTATGCTGCTAAAATGCTGAATCCAGGTTACGCCGGAATCCAATGGGTGGGACCATCCACGGGTGGCGATTGGTCTGATGGCACCAACTGGTCTACAAATGTAGTTCCGGGTGCTACTGACTCAGTTTTAATTGCTAGTCCAAATGTTGTTACCATCTCAACTGCCGTTGGCACAATTGATAAGTTAATAGTTCAGGGATCTTTAAATATATCTTCTTCAGGTTCATTGACGATTTCTCAAGGTATAAACTCTGCAGATATTCTAGAGATTGCTGGTGGCGTTGTTAATAATGCGGGTTCATTAACGTTGACACGAACTGTTGCCAGTAGTTTTCCCGGTTTAAGTTTTGTGAATGGAATGGCTGGATCAACCAGCGGAGGTACATTAACCAATACAGGGACTTTGTCTATCAATACTGCATTTACCGGATCAACCGGGGCGTGTATTAATTTCAATCAAACTAATGGTGGAACAGCCGATTTTGAAATGGGTAACAGCGGGGTAACTTTGACAGCGGCATCTGCAAAAACCATATTTAATATGAATGCAGGAACCGCACAAATCGGAGGCACGTTAAATATTGGCAATTCTACTACTCCAACATATGTGAATTGTAGATTAATAGGTGTGATTAGCGGCAGTTTGACTTTGCTCTCAACAGCTAATATCAATGCTTGGGTTGCATACACCACTTCTTGTGTTTCGGTTGGAGCTGCTACAGGTATTACTTCTTTATTAACCAACAATGGAACGTTGGCTATGCATCTAACTACTACGGCTACCTCAAGTCTCTTTAATTTACAGCCAACGGGTACAGGCGCTACTACAACTACAACTCTTACAAATAATGGTACTATAACTATTGATGGTGCAAACTCTGCTACAAGTAATGGGATTTTCGCTTTTCAGGGGGCTGATGCATTAGCAACAATGACATTAAATAACTTAGGGACCATTACGGATACCCATACAGGTACAGTTGCATCTGTCTATTCATTTAGTGCAACGTCAACTAGATTAGCGACAATCAATAATTCAGGTACAATTTCATTCCCAACAGCTATGACATTAGGTACTGGAGTAACAATTAATAATAACAGTGGTGGCTATGTCTATATAAAGGGAACAATTACAGGGTCAACAGCTGTGGCACCTGGAACGATTGTAAATAATAATACAGGAGCTACATTTAATTTTGATGAAACGACTCTCACCTCTAATTGTACCAGTACATTGTTATTCAAAAATTATGGAAAAATAATCGGTAGAGGAACTTTTTTGACAGGTACTTACGTTCCTGAGTCGGGCGGAATCATAGCTCCGGGAAACACGAATAATACAACGGGTACTGCCGGTACAAATGGCGGCGTTATGGTACCTACTGGTCAGTTCACTCTGAATGGCACACCACTCGATTTTAGTAATAATACCTTTGTGATAAAAGTAAATGGCACTACCGCTGGAACTACGTATGATCAAGTGTTGAATAGTACAACTTCAGCAGTTTTGAATTTGAATGGTGCTACATTCAATATGACTGTTGGAGGAGGTTATAGTCCGACAACTAATGCCGTAGTTAAACCATTTACATCCTCAGGTACCATTAGCGGTGCTTTAGGAACTTCTAGTGTTCCTGCAAACTGGTTGCTTACAAACGGAACTTCATTTATTAGTGCCACATATACACTATCTACCGGTTTAGAAAACCTGAAATCTTCCTCAACCATTTCTATTGTCGATGCTAACATCCAATTTACAACAGATGGAAATCAACAGATTGAGATTTATAATGCCTTTGGTCAAAGACTGTTGAGTAAATTATCTGTCAATGGGTTAAACTCCATCCAAGTGTCTGCTCGCGGTTTATTGATTGTAAAAGTTGGAAACATTTCTAAAAAAATTGTTTTATAAGTGATAGTTTGTTTAGATTAATTTACAGGAAGATGTAAAAAAGATTTTGTGAGTTAGAAAGTGTCCTGCAAACGTTTTTGTCAGCATACTTTCAAACTACTCTTATTTCTGTAAACACCACATTCAAACACCTTTCAATTTTTATCAATTCCCTTTGAGCTAATTACATAAATTTTAAACCATGAAAAATCACATACAATTAAATATTACTCTTCTGTTTCTTTGTTTTGGTTTATCCATTTTACATGCTCAACAGGCAGACTGTTCGATGACTGGATTATTGGTTGATTATAAAACCTCACCCACAGGCACATTTGCAGGCACTCCAACCAGAACAATCTGTCAATTACCAGGATTTTATGAAAGTAAACCGAATATTTCGACCAATATTTACGGCAGCCGGACGGATAAACAAACTACTGCAACGGGTTATTACTATGTCGAACAAATCAATGGTCGTTGGTGGGTAGTCGATCCTCATGGTTATTTGAGTATTTGCAGAGCAGTCAATTGCCTTGCTAAAGGAAGTGGAACTACCTCAACAACAGCCTATTCATCATTATATGCCAATAGTAGCGTAAACTGGATGAACAGTGCCAAACAAATGCTAAATGATAATGGCTTTTATTGTGCCGGTGCATGGTCGGATATTACCAATATCAAAAACAATCCCAATCAATCGACCAAACCTTTGGCATACACCATTATTCTAAATTTGATGAGTGGATATGCTTCTACCCGGGCTTATCAACAAGCCGGTCACATGGGATATCCGAACAATGCCATTTTTGTGTTTGAAAGTGCTTTCTCAACTTATTGTGATACTCAGGCACAGGCATTAGCCGCTAATAAAACCGACGCAAACCTTTTTGGCTATTTTACCGACAATGAATTGCCTTTTTACAGCAGTAATCTGAATGGATTTCTGGCTATTGGTAGAACTTCGCCAACTGACGAAAATTACCTGGCAACACTGAATTGGCTTACTACCAATGGACATACTGCAGCTGATACTGCCAATGTGGTTGTACAAGGTCAATTTTTAGCATTCGAAGCAAAAACATATTATTCGATCGTATATAATGCCATTAAAAAATACGACCCCAATCACATGGTTATTGGTTCGCGGGTAAACCAGACAGATACACGTAACAATAGTTATTTTATGCAAGCCGTGGGACATTATGTCGATTTGTTCTCAGCGAATTTATACAGCACCTGGACTCCCAGTATTTCAAGTAGCGTAAATTGGGGAACTAACTTAGGTAAGCCATTTATTGTGAGTGAGTTTTATACCAAAGGAAGTGATGTTGGATATGCTAATACTGGTGGAGCAGGTTGGATTGTTAGAACTCAATTAGACCGTGGATATGAATATCAGAATTTTGTTCTCTCCTTATTGGAATCAAAATACTGCGTGGGTTGGCATTGGTTCAAGTACATGGACAATGATTCTACTGTTGCAGCAGACCCGTCAAATATTGATGCCAACAAAGGGATAGTGAATCTTGCCTATGTACCATATACGGCAATGACCGATAAAATGAAAGAACTGAATGTAAGGGTATATGATCTGATTGATTATTTTGATCAACAACCAACTCCAACAACCCTTTATCCTGAAGCTGATGCGTATTATAAAGGGAGTGTTTGGTATGGAACAGATGACAGAATAGGTATCAAAAATACTACTGCCGGTTCAAGTGTTTACAGGGAAGCATTTCTTCGGTTCGATTTAACAGGTCAGACTTCCAATATCGGTTCTGCAAATCTGCATCTTTCTGTTCTGTCATCTGCCGAAGGCGGGATTAATTACAAAGCCGAAATATGCGTCGATTCCTGGACGGAAAATGTGACCCCACCAAGCCATCCTGCAGCTTCTTCCGAAATTGGCCGTTGGGTAAACAGTATTGATCCAAATATGGATGTAAAATCTGTCCTGGTTTCCAAAATTAATGCAACAAGCACTAAATTGTCGATAAAACTATCCGGTATTGACATGTCGACAGGTGCTCTTGAGTATGCATCCCGTGAAAATACATCGGTTGCTTTACGACCTCATATTGATATTTCTCAAACACTTGCTGGTCCGGTTGCAGCGACAAATCTGGTAGATTTGTTTATTCAAAATTACCGACTTTCTACTTTTAATCCGGATACCTTAAATTATAAAATTACTTTGCCGACAAGCACTGCAACAAATCCAATCATTCAGTATACTAAAGCAAACAACTCCATGACGGTTACTTTATCGGGTCCTGTAAATGTGTCATCAAACTCAGTTGCTGACAGAACAGCCACGCTTTATACTACTTCAGCAGACGGATTGCAACACCGAACATATACCCTGGTTTTTGATAAAGTTCTTACGCAAATAACTACAGTGAAAGATACCGTAAGAAATGAACAGGGAATAAGTTGTTACCCAAATCCGATTGATGGAAACAGTATTCTGAATGTTGAAAGTCTGACTAAAAATACAAGGGAAAACATGTTGACTGTTGCTGATATTAGTGGCAAATTAATTACCCAAACCTCATTCTATGGTTCAAAATACAAACTGCAGTTACTGAATATTGAATCAGGGATGTATCTGGCGTATTTAAGCAATTCAAACGGACGGTTTGTCGAAAAATTTATGGTTCGATAGGCTTTGAAAATAAAAGTAGTGACTAAAGTATCAATAATTAAACAAATGAAGAAAACAATTATCTTATTCCTCCTTTTCAGCCTTGTTCATGTAGGAATTTTACATGCAGCTCCAAAAATCATCCTGAAACTGGATGATCTGAGAATTAATAAAAACGGAAGTGCTTCTTCTGTCACACTCGACTACCTCAAACTGAAAGGTGTCAAAGCCGGATTTGGAATCATTGCCAATGGTTTGGATGAGACTGCCTTGTCTTTTTTGACCCCCTATATAAATGCAACCAATGCTAAAGGAGAAAAACTCTTCGAATTTTGGCATCATGGCTATGACCACAAAAATCCGGAATTCAAAGGAACTGGCTATGACTATCAAAAACTTCATTTCGAAAAAGCTGATTCTTTGTTTGAAAAAAGATTGGGAATAAAAATGCGCTCTTTTGGTGCTCCGTTTAATGCCAGTGATAGTATAACGATTCGGGTACTGTCTGAAAACCCAAAATACAAAGTGATTATGTTGGGCAGTATCATACCGGCACGCTCAACGGGCATACTGAATTTAAACCAACGGGTAAATTTGGAGTTGTCGCCCGGTGTGCCCGATTCGGCTTATTTTGTGACTAATTATCTGGCAAGTAAATCGAAATATTCTAATTATATGATTGTGCAGGCGCATCCTCCCTATTTTAAACCGGAGCGTTTGGATGAATTCAAAAAAGTAATTGAATTCCTGATCAGCGAAGGATGTGAATTTGTATTGCCTTATGAGTATTACAAAACTACAATTGCAAATCCAGAAAAAAAATAGAAATCTAATAAATTTTAAAAACATGCAATTCAATTTCAAATCTCTCGCACTTGCTCTCTCACTTTCATTTGCCGGAATTACTCAGGCCAATGTTCATTTACCCGCCATTTTCGGCGACCACATGGTATTGCAACGCAATGCTATGGTGACGATTTGGGGAAAAGCTGATCCAATGGAAGCCATTACCGTAAAAACTACTTTTTCTAACCAACAAGCTGTTACAGCTGCCGACAGCAATGGTAACTGGCAGGTAAAGCTGAACACAAAAGATGCAGGTGGACCTTACGAAGTCTCAATAAAAGGTAAGAATGGAGTTAAGCTGAAAGATGTATATCTGGGCGAAGTGTGGCTTTCTTCCGGCCAGTCAAATATGGAATTTTATGTGGATAGTACAAGTACCTCTTACAGTGGTGATGTAAACTTTCGGAAGGAACTCGATGCAGCTGATTTACCGCTTATTCGCATCTTTAAAGTAACCAGAACATTTGCCAGGACACCAAAAGAAGATTGTGCCGGATCGTGGGAAGTTTGTTCTCCGATTTCAATTAAAAAATTCTCTGCCGTATCTTATTTCTTTATCAAAAACCTCTACGAAAAGTTGCATATTCCCGTAGCTATTGTCAACGCCTCGTGGGGCGGTACCAACATTGACTCATGGATGCGACCGATAGATTTAGACGGTTTTGCTACACGTACAAGCCGACTGAAACGCATGCAAAATGACACCGTAAAAATTGACCAAACCTATCCTTCATCGCTGTACAATGGAATGATTGCGCCACTGGTGAAATTTAATTTCAAAGGAGTAATTTGGTATCAGGGAGAAAATAATGTACATACTTGTTTTGAATATGACAAGTTATTCAAAAATCAAATCAACGGTTGGCGCGAAGTGTGGCAGAATGCTGACATGCCGTTTTTGTTTGTTCAGATTGCGCCCTATGATTATTTAACCCGTCCTTGGTTTAAAGGAAAAGCAAATTCGTTGGGCTATATGATCGAAAAACAAAGTTCTATATTGGCTCTCAAAAATACCGGAATGGCTCGTACGGGCGACATAGGCGATACCACCAATATTCACCCCAGAAACAAACAGGATGTAGGGAAACGATTGAGCATGCTGGCATTGGCCAATGTGTATGGAAAACCCGATAAAAGTTATCTTTATCCTGAATTTTCAGGAATCAGTATTGAAAGTAGAAACGTAAAAGTGAAATTTGAAAATGCCACTGAGGAATTAATCATAACAGGAAATGCTCTGACTGGTTTTGAGGTAGCCGGAGCGGATAAAGTTTTTTATCCAGCAAAAGCTACTATTGACAATCAAGTTGTAATCGTATCATCTCCTTCGGTTGACGTGCCGGTTGCAGTGAGGTATTGCTTTAAAAATACAGGAGTTGTCAACTTATTCAATAGGAATAATTTACCTGCACTTCCTTTCCGGACTGACAATTGGGATTTATAACTTAATCAACAATAATCAATAATGCGAATCAGGAGTAGAGACTCCGCAATTCATTGTTATTTTAAAGTGTTTATTATCAAGAAAATAAGTGTGAAATAATTTGTTTAATTCTCTGAAAATCATTATCTTAGAAGAAAGTTCGCAGTAATATTCTAAGTATGATTCCCAGAGAAAAAGAACAAAAGTTAATATCCATATATTTCTATATTTGTGATTTATATGAAAATGAGCTAAAGTATAATTGTCAACGTTTCAGTAATAACTCTAAACCTGAGTTTACAGATCAGGAAATAATGACTATTTATCTTTTTGCCGGACATGAACAAAGGTATTTTCAAATCAACGAAATTTACTCATTTACAAAAGATTATCTCTTGTCATGGTTTCCAAAGTTGCCTTCGTATCAAACATTTTCATCTCGATTAAATTTATTGACAGGTGCTTTTCAGGCACTTGTAAACAAACTTATTAGTTCATTTAAACCAGAAGATTGCAGTAAATTATTCTCAATAGTCGATTCAATGCCTGTTATTACCAGCGGTGGTAAAAACAGAACTGGAAAAGTGGCTTCTGAGATTACAGCAAAAGGTTTTTGTTCGACTAAAAACATGTATTATTATGGATGCAAAATCCATACAATGGCAAGTGTTAGACCCGGTACAATTCCTTTTCCTGAAAGTATGATTATTACTCCTGCTGAAGACAACGACTTGACCGCTTTCAAACAAGCATGGGGTGATAATATCTTTTCAAAAGTGATTCTTGGCGACAAGATTTACTCTGACAAAGAGTACTTTAACGAAAATAAAAGAAAAACTCAAGATATTGAAATGCTCACTCCTATTAAAGGAATTAAGGGACAAACAGAAGAAATTAAACAAAGAGATAAAGCCTTTAATGACTTATTCTCATGTGCAGTTTCTAAAGTAAGACAACCTATTGAGTCTTTCTTTAACTGGTTAAATGAAAAAACAAAAATTCAAAGAGCGATGAAAGTCAGATCAACTGCCGGATTACTTATTCATTTGTTTGGCAAAATGTCGATTGCTTTCGTTAATCTAATTTTTTAAATACTGATTCGCATTATCAGCTAACTGAATTCATATGCTTATTGAATACATATCCATAGCCTCAGGTATCAATTTCTTATTATTGGCTTTGGTGCAGTTGTTTAAAAAAGAACCCAACCCTAAGTCGAATAAGATTCTATTCATTCTTTTTATGTTTATGGCTGTATATTGCAGTCTAGTGGTTTTTCATTTCACTGCCATCGAACATAAAAACTTTGCTTCTCTGCGCTATTATACTCCCATCGATGGCCTGTTTCTGTTATCGATGGGACCCTGTTTGTATCTCTATATCTTATCCGTTTTAAATAAGCCCACTCCCATTTTTAAACTGAGAAATCTATTACATTTATTCTCTTTTATCCCCTATATTGGTTTTTGTATTTACTTCCTTACTTTGCCTTTTCAGCAACGAATAGATTGGTTGATACGCGATTTTCATTTCGGTTCTACGGAAATGAACTGGCTGAACGGAGTTATTTATCTACAAACTATTACGTATGTGTTACTTTGTTACCGGCTTGTAAGCATGCAACTAAAAACTACGGGTATCATCCAATTTGAAAAAAAAGCATTCGATATTACGTGGCTTAACCTGTACCTGATTATAACGTTTTGTTTTTTGATAGTCACACTGCCTTTGTGTTTCATTATTGACAATGAGCGAACCAGTATCATTATTGGGCAACTGGCTATGGACATTCAGTTTTTGTATATGTTTTTTAAATGGACGTTGCATACCGACTCATCATTCACTAAAGACGATACTGACAAGCTGACCAATAAAAGCAATACACTCAAATTAAACGAAGACTTGGCCGATAACCAGTTGTTGAAGTTGCAAAGCTATATGGAGGAACTCAAGCCTTACTTAAACGAAGCGTGTAGTATTCAAACTGTGTCCGAACAAACAGGAATTCCATTTCACCAATTGTCGAATGTTTTAAATTGTAAATTACAAAAAACTTTTCCTGAATATGTTAATGAATATCGCGCTTTGGCAGCTCAGCAAATGTTGCTATCTATGTATTCGGATACTACCACCATCGAGTCTATTGCCGCGGAATGTGGCTTTGGATCCAAAAGCAATTTCAACCGTACCTTTAAAAAGTACAGCAATAATCTTACTCCTACTGAATTTATTCGGCAACATAAAGCAAACGAATAAGATTGTTGAAATTTAACTCCAAAACTTTGTACCATTTTCGAAAATGGCACTTTATAACTTAATGAATCCACTATATTTGCCAGCGTTTTTTTAAGAATGTCTTATATAAAATCATTAAGTTATGCCTATCAATTATGTAGTAACGCCCCGCGTTAATCCCAAAGACCTGGCAGCACCGCGTAAGTTTTACGCCATTGCCAAAAGTACCGGCGAAGAAACCGTTCGCCAGTTAGCCACCGAAATCAGCAAACGTACCAACCTCAGCAGTTCGGAAGTGTTTGCAGCCATCGAAGCCTTTATCGACCTTGTACCCGAACGCCTTGCCGAAGGTAAAATAGTGCGTATGGGCGATTTCGGCAGTTTCAGTATCAGCCTTAGCAGCGAAGGTGTGGAAAAAGCAGAAGACTTTACGGCAGCTAATATCAAAAGCAACAGCCTGAACTTCCGCCCCGGTAAACTGGTACAAAATGTATTGGATGGAGCCGAATACAAGAAAGCTTCGGAGTAACCGCAAAAATGGTCAGTATCTTTTGAGCAAAAGATACTGACCGTTTCGGTAAACGATACGGTTCGTTTTTGGGAATGATACGTATCACTTTTATAAAGATAAAACTAATAATTCATTCAATAAATACACCTATGACTTATAATAGCGCAGAAACGATTTTGTAATTAACTAGAACTTGATATAACAATACATAAAATTGCAACTTAATATTATTCTATGATTAAAACCGATACTCCCAAACTTTCAAAAGGCGGCTTTATTCCTATCATTATTATTGGCTATACCCTTATTTACTTTTGTATCAATACTGATAAATTTATTTATCCATCCCTGCAACTCTATTTTTCTTTCACATTCTGTGTTATCACATTAGCATCTATTGCCTGTATATGGAATCTTATGAAGAAGAATAAAATTGAATTGTCATTACCCGATTTACTTATGGCAATTTGGGGAATATATATCATTGGTCATTCTTTTTTTATAAAGCCTGCCGATGATTATCAGGTTATCTATTTGCTTTCGGGTATTTTATATTACTATTCATTAATTTTCTTTTTTATGAAGCAGCTCATCCGCTTTGAACAGATTTATCTATTGTTTGCTTGGATGGGAGTGCTTCAAGCAGTTGTTTGCATACTTCAGTTTTCGGGTATTGTAAACTCAGGTGACCTAAATTATTATGTAAAAGGAACATTTTATAATCCGAACATAACAGCCATGTATGTTGCGCTTTCAATGCCATTTTTCAGTACCAAAGTCATTCATGAAAAAAGACGATTACTGAACAGTGTCGTTTTGGTTCTATTGTTTCTCGCTCTGATTGCGCTTAAATGCAGAACTGCATACGTAGGACTTATCATTATAGCTTGTATTTATTTTATAAAGGAAACGCAAATAAGAAAATACTGGGATAGGGTTACAAGGAAGCTAAAGTTTGTGATTGTGTTTGTAACCATTTTGCTTTTATGCGGTTTATTTACCGCACTTTATTTTCAGAAAAAAGCTTCGGCCGATGGACGGGTATTTGTATGGAAAGTGAGTTTGGAGATGCTAATGCAAAATCCGATTAAAGGGTGTGGGTACGGTCTTTTCGAAAAGGAATATAACTTGGCACAAGCCCATTATATAAAAACCCTACCGACTACTGTTGCAGAAAAAGAACATGCGCGGTATGTGTATATGCCTTATAATGATTTGCTGGAACATGCACTGCAGGGTGGTATAATAGGTGTTTTGTTATTCGCCTTGTTGATGAGTCGGTTTGTTTTTCTTGCAATAAGGAGTAAACAAATAGAACTTTCGGCAATTACATTAGCCTATTCAATCATGATGCTTATCAACTTTGCGCAACAGGCTATACCCGTATGGTTTCTTTTTTTGACTGTAGTGGCTGCCCTGACAGCCGAAGAAAAACCACTGTTTGTAGTGGCAAATAAGAGGCTGATTACATGGGGAAGCCTTTCAGCACTATTGGCGATTTTCGCTTTTACTTTCGTACAGATGAACCGCAAACAAGCACAAGAGCAATTAAAAATGGCTATTGTAGAGTATAAATCAGGAAACCATCATAACGCTATCCGTATGTTAGAAGCAAACCTGGACAATGCGGGTACTTCTGAAGTCTATTTTCGAAGGTATGGTGGTATGTTAATTACCAGTAGAAAGAAGCAAGAAGGATGTCGCATATTGGAGCGAGCTACATGCTACTCTTCTGCTCCTTCACTACAATTTGATTTGGCTTTTGCCTACCTGAAATTGGGAAAACGAGATAAAGCTATGGAGCGGTTGATATTGGTGCAAAATATGGTGCCGACCAATAAACGGGCAAAGGAATTAATGAGGATTATGAATACCTCACCCTCAGCACCTCTACAAAAGTGAAGCGAGTAGAATGCCTTTCACTGCAACTCGATTATATAAAGCTAATTTTTACAATACATACAGATTATGAATAAACTAATTTCAAGATTGATGATTACACTTTTTGTTTTGCCGGTAATTTCCATTGAAGCACAAACAGCCAAAACCTACCCCACATTGGTGGAGGCGGTATTGCAAAAGGCAGGAGCAAACCGAGTAGAGCTGGAGCAGTTTTTGGACAAATATCGTACTGATGAACCGAAGAGTTCAGGTAATTCGAACACTAAAAATGAAACTAATCTTAAATACAAAGCTGCCTGTTTTTTGGTCAGCAACATGGATATACACTATTCGGAGACTTTTTATTGGGCAGATTCCTTGAATCAAAAAGTAGAGTTTAATGAGCAAAGTTACCCTAATTATTCGGAGTCTAAGAAAGCATTTAAAGAGTTGACCGCTAAGAGAAAGCTACACGCTATAATAGGTAAAGAATACGATATCCATAAAATAAAGGGGGCTTTTTTGATTCAGAATCTGGAGTCGGCATTTTCCGCATGGCAAAGCTCGAAGAGTAATTATCTGACTTTTGATGAGTTTTGCGAATATCTGCTTCCCTATCGCAGTCTGACCGAGAAATTGGAAGTGTGGCGACCTCAATTTGCAGACACCTTCAAGATAAAAGATCAGGGAAATCGTTGGAACTCGATTACGGAACCCGCGAATGATTTAAGCAAAACAGTAGGAGCATATTTTATCAACTCTTTTTCGTTCGAAGAGAAAAATAATCCCACTTCGTTTTTATCACCTTCTCAGTTGCTGTTTCGCAAACAAGGGCACTGCGAAGATCAGGTAAATCTTACCAATCTGGTATTTCGGTCACAAGGTCTGCCTTGCAGTGTAAACATGATACCCTACCATGCCACCAGTACCGGTCGGCACTATTGGAATTCGACCATTGATCGGAACCACGATATAGTAGCTTTTGAAGGAAGTAGAACAACTGAGGAGTTTAAGTTGGGTAGGGAACCATCTAAAGTGGTGAAATTTACCTATAGTAAACAGAAAGATGTGCCCGGCAACTGGGTAGAAGAGTCGGAGATTCCGGATAACTACCTTCGTCGTACCAATTTCATTGATGTGACCGATCAGTATTGGCGCACCAAAGATTTACGCTGTACCTTATCCATCACCCAACAGAAAAAGCTAGCCTATATTGCGGTTTTCAACGGGTTACAGTGGTGTCCTGCTTATTGGGGTAAAATAACGGAAAAAAGCGATGTTGTTTTCCCTAAAATGAGTTGCGGTGTAGCCTATCTGCCAATGCTGTATGTGAATGGTAAACTGGTGCCGGCGGCTTATCCTACCTTGCTGTATGACACTAAAGAAGAGAAAGTGCTGAAACCGGACAAAGAGAACAGACACACCATCACCCTCAACGAGCAGGAGAATTACCTGAAATACCGAACAGGAAAACGATACCGGCTTTATTATTGGGACAACAAGTGGGAACTGATTACAGAGAAAACAGCCACTCTTGAACCGAGACTCACGTTTGAGAATGTGCCATCCAACGCGCTATTGCTTATGGTACCGGAATACTCGGCACGTAAAGAACGACCTTTTGTGGTGAATGAAAATGGAGAACGGGTGTGGTGGTAGTGGATAGTCAGCAGTCGGCAGTTGGTAGTTGGTAGTTCCGATAAATCGGGATGTCATAAACTCCATAAGCAGTTATAGTCTGTAGACAAAATATTAAATCCTTGATTTGACAACATGATATTTTCTCAACTAAATAATTACTAACCCTAAAAAACAAAACAAAGAATGAAAAAAACAGTAACAATGGTACTTCTGACCTTGAGCGTATTTGCCATGGCACAAAACAGCGAAAGACAAAAATACTATTTTGAAAAGCGAATGAAAGAAGTAAAAAGCAGTATCTCCCTGAACAAGGGCAAAGAGCAAGAACTCACTGCAACTTACGATGAGTTATGCAAAACGCAGCCAAACGAAGAAGCCGAATGGCTGTTTAAAATTGCCATGCGACGAGTGGTAAACGATAGTGCGAAGATAATTGCAGTTAGCGAGAACGAAGTTGCAAAAGCCGCGGCTGCCAGATTGCCTTACAACCTGGAAAAAGTAAGGATACAGAAGCAGTTAACCACCGATCAGGCGAAGTCATTGGAAGCTCTTGTGTTGGAGCGCGATAAAGCCTACCGAACACTCGATTATTTATACCCCGAAAATGTGGAAGAGCGAGTGAAAGCTGACAATAGAACAGGCAACGCTTATAGTAAGAAAATGGAGTTGGCCTATATTCGTTTAGGCATTGCGAGCTGGTTATCGACCTATGCCATTGGATTGAGGTATATCAAAGAATTATCGCTGACAGACAAACAACTGGATGACTTTGGCGAAATGGCATGGAATTTTAGCAAGATTAAGTTCACAGATCAGGAATACAAAAACAGACCGCTCACCGAATTCAATAAAACCAAACAGATACTCAGCAAAGAGCAGTTCGATACTTTTATAAAATGTAAAGTGAAAGATAGCGATGCATCGGATGCTCAGAAGGTAAAATTGGAATTAGAAAATTTAAAACAACAGAAGCAACTCACCGATGAACAAGCCAAATCGCTCGAAGCATTGGTAGTTGAAAGACGAATTGCCAAAAAAGAAATTGAATATACCTACCCGGATATAACGAGTGAAGATCGGAAAAACGCCGATAAACTGGCAAATGAGCGGTTTGATAAGGAGTTCAACATGGCCTATTCGCGCATGGGAGTAAGCAATAATTTAATGTATGGTGCTAATGCACTCAGATACTCCAAAGAATTGAATCTGAAGCCGACTCAAATCGATTCTCTTTCGGAATTGGGATGGAAATTAACCCGCAATACTCCAGAGAATAAAGATGTCAGCTTGAGAGGTATTGCCGAACACAAAAGAACCAAAGAGATTTTGTCTAAATCCCAATACGATAAGTTTTTGGAGTGTAATGTGAAAAACAATGTGCAAAAAGAGGTGCAAAAGAGCTGGAGTGAGATGAAGAAATACAATATGTCGGCCGAAATAGATAGTGCCACAGTAAGCAAAACACTTTTGCCTTTTTACACCGAGCGTGCACTTATCAATGAGCGATACAAATATATGGCAGGTGGAGAAGAACAAAAACAAGTAGAACTCGAAAATCTGAATGCTATGACTCCTGCTATTTTAAAAAAACTCGGTGCAGTGAAAAATCGCGAGAAAAAGAAAACAGCCCTACAACCTAACGCTTTAACATGGTAACGATTATGAAAAAACTAGTATTTATTTTGATGGGTTGCCTGTTAGGTATGGCAACTGTGTTTGCTCAAAACAGCGTAACTGTAAAGACCGATAGCACAAAAAATGTACGTAAATATTTCTTACTAAATCAAGCTATCGCCAACACACAAAAATCATACGACCCGAAAACTCGGGAAATATCCATTAAATACCTGAAGCTTTATGCCAAAGCCGGAATACCAAAAGCGATGCATGCTATGGGTATGGTTTACTACACCGGACTCATCGATGGCAAACGCGACTTCGATGCAGCACGCGAATGGTTTGAAAAGGCCAATGCTAAAGGGCATCTCAAATCTGCTTATAACTTAGCCATGATGTACAGACTGGGCATAGGTGTAAAGCAGGATTTCGGCAAAGCATACACCTATGTGTGCCGCGCAGGGGAAGACGGACAACCGCAAGCCGTTTACGCTCGTGGCTACTTCCACTACAAAGGCTTAGGATGTACGCAGAGTTACGATTCGGCAATGACTTATTTCAAGGCAGCAGCCGACAAGGGGCATGGTTACTCCATGTTTATGATGGGGCTGTGCTATCGTAACGGTTATGGCGTGGAGCGCAACACAGGCGAAGCCAACTTTTGGCTGAAGAAAGCTTCCGATAAAAAAGTGAAGGCTTCGGCAGAAGAGTTATCGACCGATACACCCGAGAATCCGTTGCAGGCCACTCAACTGCCAGGTGCTAATGCAACCGGCGGACAAGCATCCAAGATAAAAAAGGTACACCATGCCCTGTCGTCTACAGAGCAGTTACAAGGTATTTATACAGGTACATTGGCCACCTACGACTGGAGCGGACAGCATGTGATTAAAGAAAGTCCGCTCGAAGTAACTATTGAGCAACACGGAAACAATATCACTGCCAGCTGGAAAGAAGATACACTTTCTACCGTTGTAGCTAAAGGTATCCTCACCGATACGGCACTTGTATTTACCGAAGCTACCTACAGTAAGCGCGACCACTACCACCGCACCACGCCTGCTAACTGGGATTTTATGCAAGCAACGTTAGCCACGATGCGCGAAGGTAAAATTATTAACCTTGCCGGCAATCTGCAACTGTACTCACCCGATACCAAGGAACCGGGCAAGCCCATGTACCTGAGCATTCATTCTAAGGTTGAGTCTACTAAGCCGTCAAAAGTAGCTGCTGTAGCTCCTTCGGAACCTACAACTGAACTGATAACCGACCCGATGGTATATCCCAACCCGTTTGTGTCGCAACTCAACCTGTCGTTCAATCTCGATAGCGAGGCAGCATGCAGCGTGAGTATCTTCACCATGACTGGCGTAAAGGTGTACGAAGAGCCGATGGGCAAACCTGCCCCGGGCAATCACCGCTACCAGATTCAACTAAACCTTACAGAGGGTAGCTATACCGTAAGGCTTGCCTATGGCAATAAAGTGTACACATCCCTACTAATTAAAAAGTAAACAGAACTAACACGTCAAAATATGAAGAAATATATAATTTTATTGCTCTTTTTCATTAACTTTGCTTTTGTCTTCCAGCATGGTAAGATAGGAGTGACGGTGGGTGTGGAAGTGAAAGCGCAAGATCCAGGAGAACCTGGCGATGGATATTTTAGTGGCTGGTCCGTTGATGATTTTGCAAATTTCATATCTTCAGAAGCTGCTGAGGAATTGGGGATTGGTGGGAATGTGTGGACAAGTGCTAATGACTTTATAAATAGCACAGATCCTGAATTATTACTTACAATGCTGGGTGTGTCATTGGATCCAGCTTCGTATGCAACGGGTGATGGCGGCTATTCTGGATACCAACCTGATGGTAGTGCTTCTGATCAAAATATTACAATGGGCTCCAATGTTTTAATTGTTTTACGCGATGAAGACGGGGATGGAATTTTTGATAAAGTTCATTATTTTTGACCGGGCATCGATATTGATCAAAACATCAGTAGTACTGAACCAATAACTCAAACTGATGAATTTCTTGCTTGGTTGGAAGAAAATTATGGAACGAGTGTCCCGGAAGTAATTACCGATGGTATGATTGATGATTATTATAATTATCTGTTAACAGAGCCAGGAAGCAATACAGTAACGGAAAGCCAGGCTGAATTAATTGTGAATACACTTTTAAAAGAAAATGTTTTGACTATAAGCGAAATTAAAACGTGTCGTGAAGCAATTAATGACATTTCGGATGTCAATAAGCAGAGAAACTACTATGTTCAACTACAGTATAAAGTGCCCTATTATAATCAGCGAGATAATACCAGTATACAGGATGAACCTGGCTCAGTAATTCCTATAGGACATAGAGCTGCTGATGTGATGTGTAACTTAACTTCTGAAGCAGGAGCTTTATCTACTCTTGGAATAGTGAATCCTAATCCTCAAAGGCAATATGAGGATAATCTTGAAAATATCAAGCGAGAGCAGAAGTCAAGTCGTCAAACTCCTAAAGCAAGAGCATATATTGCGGAAAAATTAGGTGCAACAATGGAACATCATGCTTTCAAACAGCCTACAAAAGATAGTTATAAAAATAAATTACTGCCGCTTCTTGAAAGAGGCTATGGAGTAATTACTAGCTTTGGTGCTCATATTGTTAGAATTGTTGGAGTAACAGAGGATGGGCTTATTGTTAATGACCCTTATGGAAAACTTGTTGACTTTGAGAAACGTGCAACAACTCGTTCAGATACATATTTAAGTCCTGACAAAAATAGCAAAACATCTTCCAATACATCTGATGGAGGTCAAAAAGGCAACCAAAATCTGTGGTCATGGAGTGTTTTAGAAAAATATCCACTTGCCTATTATGAATTATACTATAAAAAATAAAATTATGAAACGAATTATTTTAAATACATTTTTGCTGTTAGGTTTTTTCGGAACGGCTACATCTCAATCAAACTTTCAGGGTTTTACCGCTTCATTAAGTGAATTGCCATCTGGAGTGATGAATGTTAGCAATAATACAGGAATTGTAATAAATACTAATACATTAAACACCCTGTTTCTAAATTATTCTGGCAATAATCAACAAATAGATATTGGTAACGTGGTTTATTATTTTGGATACACTGATAATATTAAAAGGTATTATGATGGGCTTTATGGTACAGGTGAGGATCAGGAAATTATAAATGGTGAAGAAATACTTGATGGAAATGGAAAAATTCAATTTACGAGTGAAGGTGGTGTATTATCTCAGAAAATTACATATTTAAATAAGATAACACTTTTGGGTAAATTAAGCATTTTATCGGGATACACTACTCTAGCAATTCGTTATGAAACAGCTGATCAAATTAGTATTTTCTTTTATAATTATAATGCCAATGGTGTATTGCTGTCTTGTTTTTTAGCAGCATGTAATGAGAAAGAGAACTATTCAACTCCCTCAACTCATTCTTTGATGAAAGCTACAGTTAATTCAGACAAAACGATTCAAGTCTTTACAGATGGCGATTTTATGATTGACCATAAATTTCAATTAATGCCAAATGGTTATTTTAAAGTTGTATATGAGAAAGTAACTGAATATAACGAGTAAGAAAATCGACAATCTCTGTTCGGCGTGGCTTGTTAGCATGGTTGTTCGACGAAGTTTCCAAACTTAATTGGGTTATTGAGTAAAATGCTCCGGCTTTCCATATTGAAATAGAATATGGAAAGCGGAGTTCCTTTTAGCAATAAGTAAAACCATCAACCTTGCCGGCAATCTGCAACTGTACTCACCCGATACCAAGGAACCGGGCAAGCCCATGTACCTGAGCATACGTTCTAAGGTTGAGTCTGGCAAGCCGTCAAAAGTTGCTGCTGCTGTTGCTCCTACCGAACCTGCTGCTGAACTGATAACCGACCCGATGGTATATCCTAACCCCTTTGTGTCGCAACTCAACCTGTCGTTCAATCTCGATAGCGATGCAGCGTGCAGCGTGAGTATCTGCACCATTACTGGCGTAAAGGTGTACGAAGAACCAATAGGCAAACTCGCCTCGGGCAACCACCGTTACCAGGTTCAGCTAAACCTAGCACAGGGTTGCTATACCGTAAGGCTTGCCTATGGCAATAAAGTGTACACTTCCTTACTAATTAAAAAATAAACAGAACTAAAAAGAGAAAACATGAAGAAATATATAATTTTATTGCTGTTTTTCATTAACTTTGCTTTTGTCTTCCAGCATGGTAAGATAGGAGTGACGGTGGGTGTGGAAGTGAAAGCGCAAGATCCAGGAGAACCTGGCGATGGATATTTTAGTGGCTGGTCCGTTGATGATT
>Ga0209083_1000644_pt1 | contig 48935 bp, 29 predicted proteins | sample AM7aDNAmetaG_FD_184132 | JGI IMG/M metagenome (GOLD analysis project Ga0209083, IMG submission 184132) | Freshwater microbial communities from Finland to study Microbial Dark Matter (Phase II) - AM7a DNA metaG (SPAdes) (version 3) | ecosystem: Environmental > Aquatic > Freshwater > Lake ...
AACCGATTTTTGCATCTTCGTACCATTCAGGCACGGAATAGTTTTTTAAAGATTCATAAGTTGAAACATAGGACGTTTTAGAGTTATTCTGACCATGAACATAAATACTTAATAACAGCATTCCTGATAATGATAATATAAGGATGTTCTTTTTCATTCTTTTGCAATTTTCAATTCATTTTCGTTTAAATCTTTTACTAATAGCTTTTTAATGCATTTATTAATAGCTATTTAAATTTCTTATAATTGTCTGGTTTCCCCCTTTTTGAGATTTAGCCGTGTATCTGTCCCGTTGTACCTGACGATCCCCTCTTCCCCAAGTAGTGATTTGACTGTTGCTTTGACCAGTTTGCCCTCTTTCCAGGTGATGCCGACTTCAAAACCATTTGCTGCGCGTAATCCGCTGATGGATCCATCTTTCCAGATGTCAGGCAAAGCAGGAAGGAGTTCAATAACAGGAATGATTTTCCCATCTGTTATTTTTGTTTCCTGGCTTTGCAGCAGCATTTCAATTACAGCTGCTCCTGCGCCAAAATTGCCATCGATGTTAAACGGTGGGCAGGAAGAGAGCAGGTTGGGCAGCAAGCCGGGTGTTTTCCTGTCACCCATAACAAAGAGGTTATTGAAAATCTTGTAGGCATGGTTTCCGTCTTTTAACCTTGCCCAACAGCAGGCTTTCCACGACATTGACCAACCAGTAGCCTCATCTCCACGGATTTCGAGGGTCTTTTTAGCGGCATTGAACAGCTCAGGGGTCCCCTCTTTTGAAATCTCAAATCCGGGACTTAAAGCGTAAAGATGCGAGATGTGCCTGTGTTTCGGATCAATTTCACGGTACTCCTTGTCCCATTCGAGCAACTGCCCTTTCGATCCTATTTTGTAGGGTTGCAGGCTATCCCGCTGGTTTTTGATCTTTGTGATGAACTCCTTGTCAACATCCAGTATGTTTGAGGCTTCTATGCAATTGGTAAAAAGTTCTTTGGTGATCATCAAATCCATTACTGCACCTTCACAGAATGGGGTTGTATATTTTTGACCATCAGGATAATAACCATGTTCCGGGGATGAACCGACAGGTGTCACATAATGTCCCTGATCGTTCAGGACCAACCAATGGCTCAGGAATTCGGCAGCTCCTTTGAGTTCTGGCCAGTACTCCTTTAAAAAGGCCTTGTCCTTGGAATAGCGGTAGTGCGTCCAGATTTGCTGGCAAGTCCAGCCTCCTGCCATCGGCCAGAAGGAGCAATTTGCATTGTCGACAGGCTGGGTGGTGCGCCAGATGCTGGTGTTGTGGTGGGCAGTCCAGCCAGGATAGCCAAAACTCTCTTTCACATGTTCGGTGCCATTGACTGCCATTTGCTTGACAAACCTCAATACAGGTTCGGTACATTCACCCAGGTTGGCCGCCTCTGTCATCCAGTAGTAAATTTCCGAATTGATGTTCATCGTATAGCCACTGGCCCATGGAGGGATGATTTCATTGTTCCAGATTCCCTGAAGATTGATGGGTTGTCCTCCTGCACGGGAAGCGGCGATCGTGAGATATCGGGCATATTGAAGAGCCAAGGCTGGCAGCGAAGGATCACCCCCGTTGCGATAGGCTTTCAGACGCTTGTCAGTGGGCTGTTTGCCCTGGACTGTCAGTTCCCCAAGGTTGATTTTTACCCTGTCAAAAAGATTTTGATAATCTGCCAGATGGTTTTTTTGAAGTTCACTATAGCTTTTGGAGAGCGCATTTTTCAGGTTGGCAGTTGTCTCAATGGAAGGATCCACCCCTTCCTTGCTGGGACTTTTGTCGAAACCATTGAAGCTGGTATCCATCGACAGGAGAATGGTAATTTCATCAGAACCGGAAACAACCAATTGATCCGCAATGGCTTCCAGTTTTCCACCCTGAAGGTTAACACCTACCCGGCCTTCGTAAAAGGTTCCTGCACCATTCAGTTTATCACCGTACATGACGGTCTCCCTACCGGGAATCTGAACTCCCTTTGCGTCGAACAGTTCGGGATACATCCACTCCTGCTTCCAGTCGTGCAAATTCTGGATGGTCCTACGCACTGCAAACCCCGGAGCCTGACCTTTCATCACCAAAACAGCATCTTCCGCTGCCGTTTTTGCCGTTGGATGCGCTCCTTTCAATCCTATTTTACAGGAGATGGCCCCTTTTTTGTCGGCTTTGATCTTCAATACAATCACCTTATCGGGATAACTCGCGAAAACCTCCCTGTGGTAGCCTATGTTGTTTGCTGTATAGTCAGTCTTGCAAATTGCGGTTGAAAGATCAAGTTCCCTTCTGAAACCTGTTACCTGATCAGAATGGTTAAACTCCACCTCCAGGTCACCAAATGGCTGGTAGCAGTCCTGAGCCCTACCCAGCCATTCACGGGCAACGATCTCATTGACGTGTTTCAAGTCTCCTTGTTTAATCAGTTCCCTGACTTTCTCCAGACTTTTGGTGAAATCGAGCTTTACTTTACGGCCAGGTTCACCGGAGTAAAGTGTGTTTTCATTCAATTGAAGATGTTCCTTCACAATTCCCCCATACACCATTGCGCCCAGTGTACCGTTTCCGATGGGAAGAGCCTCATACCAGTCGGTGGCAGGTTTGTCGTACCAGAGAACTGTATCACCTACGGATTTTTTCTCCTTGCAACTAATTGTAAGACAGATGGATAAAAATAAAAGAAAAAATAGTTTAGTTTTCATAAGTTACGCTTTGACTTTTGGATAAAAGATACAACTTTGCAATTGATTTTCAAGAGGATAAATAAAAATCGATCATTTTTAGGAAAAATGTCAAGAGGCTATCTCAGTATTGGGATAGCCTCTTAATGTTTAGTTTGAATACCCTGGATTCTGTTCGATTACGCCAAAAATATTCCTTGCAATTTCAGTGTACGGAATTGGCCACAGGTTATGGTGGGCATCGATCGTTACTCCACTATAAGGATTGTATTTTTTATCTCTTTCGGCAAGTTTGCCGAGCCGGCAGAGTGTGACCATCCTTAGCTCTTCGCAGTAGAGTTCCCTCAAACGCTCGTCAAGCACATAATCAAGCGTTGCCTGTGCGGCAGAGATGGGGGTTGCCCCGGCCCTGTTCCTGACAGTATTGATATCTGCTGCTGCAGCTGCAACATTGCTTTTCCCAATATACGCTTCCGCCCTGAGAAGATAGGTTTCGGATAACCTGAAAACATACTCATCCTTGAAGGTATTGGCGGCAAGGTTGGTCAAAAGGATATCTCCATAAACGGTTTTCAGTGGAGATCCATCGGCGGCCTTCTGATAGATATCTGATGGAGAATCACTTATGCGTGCAACCTTTGTAATAATTGGGTACCAGTTCCTGACAGTATCGACACCTGCCAATTTATTGATACCATCTTTGACCATCCATTTTCCAAAATAGGCCGATTTCGGATTGTCGATCTGGCAGTCCCTGATGATGTTGTACTGTGAATTCCTTATGTCATTGTTGAAATCCCCCCCCCAATTTTCATAAAAGAAGAAATTGGAAGGTCTTGCCCAACCAATGCCACGTCCGCATTTCCCATCAGTCACCCCGGCAAAGAGCGTTTGTCCACCGAGTGAAAGGCTGGAATAGAAAGGAACAAAGAATCGGTTCAGATTGGCAGAAAGTGCTGATCCGGCATTGAGGTAGTCGTATTGGATCACAAAAAGTCCTTCCTTGTTGCCGGATGCCCTGTTTTGGTTGTTGTAACGGAAAAGATCTGTATAGACATCACCAGGCAAAGTTTTTTTGGAACCAAAGCGTGCTGTCATCAGTCCAACAGCGGAGTAATTGATCACCGCTGAAGCTGCCGCAATTGCCTTGTCGTAATCTTTCAGCGAAATGTATATTTCTGAAAGGAGGTGGTTGCAGACCTGTGAACTGACTTTCCCGTCTTTCACTTTATCGATGGCCGGAAGATTGGCCACACCGTATTCCAGATCGGTTGCGCATTGTTTGTAAACATCATCGCGTGTTGCCCTTACCAGTTCCCTGTTCGGTGTTGTGATTTCATGCAATACCAATGGAACACCTCCCCACAAATGGGCCAGCGTACGGTAGGCGAATGCCCTGAAAAACATTGCTTCGGCCCTGAAAATTTTCTTGTTTGCATCCGTTACCTGGCAGGCAGGATTATCCAAACGATCGATGACAACATTGGCATCTTTGACCATCGAATAGAGCCATGTCCACGCGGGCATTATGACCCCACCTGGGTCACTCGGGATCATTACGTTGGCATAATCGTTCAGTTTACCAAGCTGACCGGGAAGGTAATTGGTGGCATTGTATGCAAAATCTGTGGCATAATAGAATGCGTATTTTGTTTCGTCACTAATACCCCAATACAAATTCCGCATGTCGAAATAGAGGTTGTTGACCGCCATCTGGAGCTGGTTGTTTGTGATATAGGAGTTCTCGGGAGAATAAAAGTCTAACGGCACCTCCGTCAACAGTTTATCTTCGTTGCAGGAGCTGAAACTTATGACGTTCACCAAAAAGGCAAAAGCAATCAACAATATATTTATCTTTTTCATGTCTTTTCAATTTAAGATTAAACCTTTTTGACCCTGTTAAAATTCGACATTCAACCCGATGTTGTAACTTTTCATCACCGGTATTCCACCGGGCATCAGGTCGGCACCAGTTTCCGGGTCCCAACCTTCCCAGTTTGTCCAGGTTGCCAAGTTTTTGCCTGAAACGTAAACCCTGCAACTTCTGAAACCTATTTTCTTAATAAGCTCAGGAGCAAATGAATAAGAAAGCGACAGATCCTGCAACCTAACGAAACTACGTGACGAATAAGGATGGACCGATTCACCAACGGGTTTTGGGTAATCACCTATTCTACGATATTTGGCATTCGGATTCTCAGGGGTCCACCAATCCCAGGCAGGAGAATTATTTTGCCTAAGGTTGTCAATGTTAGCCCAGTTTCCGGCAGCAACAGCCCTGTAATAATCGCTGCCACCCTGGATTGAGTTCAAAAACACCTTTAATTCGAAATGCTTATAGGTAAAATTGTTCTGAACACTGAACCGGTAGGAAGGGTCTTTGTAACCCACGATCTTTCGGTCATAGGCGGCAGTCCAGGCACCATCAGGTGTCCCATTGGGACCACTGATATCCTGGATTTTGTAAGTTCCGAAGACAAATCCTGTAGGGATATTGGCTCCATCGGCAATCTGCCACATTCCATTGATGTTATAATCATACCAGGCACCATAAGGCTTTCCAATGAAAATAGAGTTACCCTGACCAGAGATGATATCGTCTTCTTTGCCGTCTTTGTTCGCATCCGTCCCATTGATCGAGACGACTTTATTCCGGTTGATGGAATAGTTGAACGTGACGTCCCATCTGAAATCTTTTGTTTTCACAGGCGTTCCGTTTAGGGCAATTTCCAATCCCCTGTTTTGCATTTTACCAATATTGACCGGTACGCTTCCAAAACCATTGACAACAGGAATATCGATATTGTAAAGCAGATCGGCTGTATTGCCAACATAGGCATCAAGGGTTCCTGAAATGCGATTGTCCAGAACGGAAAAGTCAAGGCCAAGATTCGATGTGGTGGTCTTCTCCCATTTCAGATCTGAGTTTGCCAGTGATGTAATCCATTGGGCCATTTCAGCAGTAGCGCCATCCCCATAGAGGTATCTGGAAGCAGACGAAACTTTAGCCAGTGTTGCATATCGCCCTACTGTCCGGTTTCCGTTTATACCATATGAATATCTGAACTTCAATTGGTTCAGCCAGTCAATTTTCCCTTTCAGGAATGATTCTTCAGTGGCAACCCAACCCAGGGCCATGGATGGGAAGTACCCCGCTTTGTTATTGGCACCAAAACCTGAGAAAGCGTCGCGCCGGATTGTGGTTGTGAAAAGGTACTTGTTGGCGTAAGCATAATGAAGCCTGCCCATGAAATAAGTACTTGCCTCCTTCCATGCTGAAGATGAGATGGATCGCTGGTCGGCTTGACCGGCTGCCAGGTTGTTATAACCAAGTGCATCATTCATGAAAATGTTGCCTGTGGCATTGGTGCCTTCACTTTCCCTGTTCTCCAATCCGTAAACAACTGTTGTAGTGAACCCATGCTGTTTATAATCGCGTTTGTAGGTCAGGATGTTATCGAAAGTCCAGTTGTATTCCCTGTTGTTGCTTTTACTTCCTGTTCCCTGAAAATTCGAAGCAGTTTTATCAAAATTGTAGAGTTGTGTCGTTCTGACATTTTGGGAGAAATTCGCCCTGTAGTTCAATCCTTTAATAAAAGGTACATTTACATCCGCATAAAATGTACCAAAAAGGTTCATCCTTTTGTCAAGATTGTCCTGTTGGATCCTGAGCAGCGGGTTGACCGTGGTTTTATAAGGATATTGGAGTAACTGGCCATTTGCATCAAAAGGGGTGGTGACCGGAACCAGTGTTTGTACATCACTCATACTCGCAGTTGACCCTGAATAATCACTGTTGGTCAGGAAGGTCTGAACACCGATTTTCATCCATTTGGTCACCTCGTTCTCAATATTTACCCTGACATTGTAGCGGCTATAGGTATCATTGATCATGATATTGGACTGATCAAGATATCCGACAGAAACAAAATAGCTGGACAAGTTGGATTTACCCCTGATACTCACGGTATGATCCTGAATGGACCCCTTTTTATTGGTCAACAAATCCCACCAGTTCGTGTCCACACCATTTGTATATCCATCCACAGCGTTCTTGTCTGCAAGGTAGGTTGATACATTGAAAGCAGGATTCGGAGTCACAAAATCAGGTGCCAGATAGGCCTGATTCAGATATACCGATTTTATCTTATCAATAAAGCCAGCAGTATTTTGCAATCCAATACTATTTGATGGAGTCTGATATGCATAGGAACCACTGTATGAAACAATAGGTTTGCCCATGTCTTTCCCCTTTTTACTGGTAATGATCATGACCCCGTTGCTTGCCTGTGAACCGTAAATGGCTGTCGATGAGGCATCCTTCAAGACATCGACAGATTCGATGTCACTCGGGTTGATATCCACAATGTTCCCACGGTAAATGATCCCATCGAGTACGATAAGGGGTGAAGTGGTACCCGAAATGGTGTTCCTTCCACGTACAGTTATACTGGGATCCTCGCCGGCAGTAGTAACTTGTCCAACGTTCAAACCGGGGACTACTCCTTGCAGGGATTGACCCAAACTAACATTGGGCATTTCCTTCAAGGCGTTTAGGTTGGCATGGGTTACACTACCTGTCAAATCACTTTTCTTCATCGTACCATAACCAATGGCCACAACTTCTTCGATGCCTACTGTTTCTTCTGCCAGAGCAACATTGACTGTTGATTGGTTGACAACTTTCACTTCCTGGGTTTTCATCCCCACAAAAGAAAATTGAAGAGTGGCATTTTCAGGAATTTTTGAAAGTGTATATTTCCCATCCATATCTGTAATAACCCCGATCGTAGTCCCTTTCACCACCACAGAAACACCCGGCAGTGAACCTCCTGAAATATCGGTTACTTTGCCCGAAACGGATTTTTGCTGCTGGTTGTTTCCTGTGCCATCTTTTGGTGATAAAACTACCTGACGGTCATAAATCTTGTAAGCGATATTCGTACCCTTGAAAAGCTCATTCAGGGTTTTATCAAGAACTTGGTTTTCAATATTTATACTTACTTTCTGCGTTACATCGACCAATTTTCCATTGTACAAAAAGTAAAACTCCGACTGGCTTTCGATTACTCCCAGGATCGCCTCAATCGTTGTATTCTCTTTCTTTAGGCTTAACTGTGTACTTTGGGAATAAGCATCTTTTGCAAAGATCTGAATAGCAGATATTAAAACAACAAATAAAGTTATTTTCATCTTTCTGATAATTTCTTTAAATGGGATATACGAATCCACTCCTACCCTGTAAAGGGAATGATTTTTATTCATAAATTTGTAATTATTTTGTTTATACAATTAATAATGTCCTGTCCGCACAGGACTTTTCGGAAGGGAAGTTACCAGCTTCCCTTTTTTGCGGCTGTTAGTTCGTAGTTGATTTATTCCATAGTTTTATTTTTTAGTGATGATTACTTTGCGTTGACTGAACGAAGAATCGGGCTGCTGAGATCCCTGGATGATTTTATAGTTGATCGGAGTACTGTAAGACAGGAGTTTAAGTGCCTCTTCGAGCGACTCTTGTTTAAAAGTGGCAGTGAAAACATATCCGCTTTGGGATAATTTTTTATCGAAAATGATATCTGCATTGAACCACCTGCCCAGCCGTACAGCCACATCTTCGGTATTGTCATTCTTGAACACCAATTTGCCGTCTATCCATGACAGATATTTCCTGCCATCGGTATTTTGGATTTTGTATTTCTTTTCCCCCTTATTGAGGATGATGATGTCGTTTTCTTTAAGCAGGACAGGTTCTTTTTGTTTTTCGTTTAAATACTCAAACCAGGAGATTTTGCCATGCTCCAAGTAAGCCGTTATTATATTGTCATTCAGATAATTGGATATATTGAATTTTGTTCCGGTCGCTTTTACCTTGTACCCATTCAAATCGACAAAAAATGGATGGTCCTTGTCTGATTCGACCTGGAAATAGGCTTCGCCTGTCAGCTTTACCTCACGGGAATCGCCATGGAACTCTTCAGGATAAGATAATTTGGTGCCTGAATTCAGCCAAACCTTAGTCCCATCACTCAATATGATTTGAGATCGAACACCATAAGCCGTCTCAGAACTTTTCATCACTGTGCAGACCTTAATACTTTGGGAACGGTTTGAGATGGTCCAGGTCGTAAAAACAAGAAGTGGCAGAATCAGGATGGCGGCAACCCTTTGGAAATTCAGGAGCCAGTTATTCAATTTAACTATTGGGTTTAGTTTTTTCTTTACCAGCAACAAATCCTTACCGGCATCAATTTTTTTCATTGCAGCGAGCCTGGCCGAAAAGGTCAGTAGTTTGACCACTTCGTTGTATTCGGATAAGTTTTTGGGAGACATTACAATCCACGATTGCAATTCCTCTTTCTGTTGTTCATCCAACCCACTTGTAAGCTCCAGTGCAATTAAATTGTATATGAGATTTTTGTCTTCCACTTTACTTGTGCATTTACATTCGTTATGACGTAATTTTTGGAATTACCCCCCATGCACTTTCAAAGAATAATTGAAGTAAAACCCTGGCCTATTTGAGAAAGTTAAAAACCTCAAAAAGGGCCAGCAATGGCAGGTAATCCTTTAATTCTTCTTTTAATATATGGAGTGCCTTTGTGACCTGATTCTCAACTGTTTTCTCCGATAGGTTCAATTTCGCGGCAATCTCGCGGTTTTTAAGGCCATGAAAGCGGCTCAGTTCAAAAACTTCACGGCAACGTTCAGGCAGTTTTTCAAGGCTTTTGTTGAACAAAGCTTCAAGTTCAGATAACACATAGGTATCAAACGACTCATCAGTGGCATCAAGTTCATTGGTGATTTCCTGAACTTTGAGATTTTTGGTTTTCTTCCGCAATAAATCCAGACACTTGTTTTTTACAGAGACAAACAAATAGGAACGGATCGAAAACCGGATATCTGTTTTTTCACGATCGTTCCAAAATTTAACGAAAACATTCTGTACCAGATCTTTCGCTTCCTGTGCAGGAATAGAAATCGTCTTTTGGGCATAGATACACAAACCAGGATAATAGTAATTAAAGAAGAAATCGAACGCGTACTCCTTTCCCCTTTTCATCTCCTGATATAAAAAAAGCTCCTTAGTCTGATTGCCCGTTTCCATCGAAAAACAACATAAGTTTTCAATGAATAAAAGTAAACTATTTTCTGACGTTCCAATGTTAAAGCCAATATCTCTTACTTTCCAAATTCCGGTACAATCGTTATTTCTCTTTCATACAGTTGTGGCATAGCCCGATATGCATCAAACACAGAACGGGCGGTACAACCAACACCTGAAGTGGCATAATCAAGGTTTAATGTCGTTCCGTCCTGTTCCTTGAGCTGATAAGTGTACATGGCTTTGGTCAGATTATCAGTGGAATAATTTGAAGCATTGAAATTGAACAGCTCGTTCATCTTCACATTCAGGCCAAGACCCTCTGTATCTGTTATTTTCATCCACCGGTTGTCGGTACGCAAGCCATAATCCTGTGGAATAAGGTAGGGTTCGTACATCTCTTTTACCGAAGTTTTATAGATCCCGATTTTGTACCCGGTCTTCCTGTCGGGATAGTTTTCCTGTGGACCACGTCCATACCATTCAATCTGGTCGAAATTCTTGCCAAGTGTCATTGTCAATCCGATGCGTGGCAGCCACAACGGCATGTTTCCCTGAGGTATAACCTTATGGTTCAAATTTATAACACCATCGTTTGAAATAACATAAGAGTATAAATTTTCGAATCCGTTGCTTTGAATCCCATAAACGTAAAGGTCTTTCTTCTCCTTCTTTTTGCTGCTACCGGTCAGGCAAATCTCCCGAACGTCAACATATACTTTCCCATTCACTTCCTTACAATCGACAGACATCGGATAATAGGTCAGCGTATCCAAACCTGTGGAATAAAATTCAGTCGCGACCTGATTGCCAAATCCTGTTTTCCAGTTGTTTGATTGAGCCGCCCTTGAGTTCCATTGGTCCTGCTCATTGGCAAGCGGTGCACGCCAGACATTCAGTTTCACCGGTGATTTCACCATTTCCTTGCCCTTGAGTTGAATGGATTTCAGCTTCCCACTTTTCCTGTCGAACGTATATTTGAAATCTGTACCAGTAACAGTAATCTCATTTTCAGATTGTTTCAGGTTTAGATCCGGTTTTGGCACTGTTGGTGCTGCTTCAGCTTTTTGAAACCAGGGCAATTCGAGCTGGTCCCACGAAACTTCATGGCCTGCTTTTGCCCATACTTCATCCTTGATCAAAGAAGAACTTACTGTAACCCGATATTCTTTGCCAGGTTTTAAGACTGGCTTTTGGTAAGGAATCTGAATTAGCTTCTTAGTCTGCGACGGCACTTGCAATTTTATTTCACCTTCCTGGACAACTTCGCCATCGGCTTCGAGGAACCATCGGGTCTTATAATTGGAGGCATCCAGAAAATTGTTCCGGTTCCACACTTCTGCCCAACCTTTTTCTGCATCGATCAGTTTAACTGATATTGGCTGGACCGATTTCTTCATTTGCCACATTTCGGGCTGTGGCCTTCTGTCGGGCCAGATACTTCCGTAAGTCCTTGCACCAATTCCATAACTGAAGTAAGTTCCCTGATCGGATTCTTTTTCAAAATCGAGCCATAACGCAGCTTTCTTCGGATCAAAACTTCCCGGGAGGACGGCATCATTGAAAATACCGACATTGTCGAGCTGGGCATCGCAAATGTAAACGTGGGTCTCCTGCCCGTGCTCCTCTGCATTGCGTCCAATGTTTACAGGGAAAGGGAAATTGCTGATCTTTCCGGAAGCGGCTTTCGATCCGGTTGCATTACCGTCGATATAGACAGTCAGTGTCTTACTATCATAAACGCCAGTCAATTTATGCCAATTATTTTCCCAGTTTGAGGGCAATCCGGTCCTGAGGATATAGGGCTTGTCCGTATAGATGTAAAAATCAAGCGAGTCTTTTCCACGCTGTTGCAATCCAAATTGATAATTTCCTTTGGTGATGAACGATCCACAACTGCTGACCAGCTTTCGAGGAAAAACATCGCAAGTCAAGGTGAGTTGATTTCCCCTAAGCTCAACATTGTTCTGTCGGTAAACCTCCACCCATTGATCATGTCCATTCAGATCGAGCACGTTTCCATTCACCCCTTTCACAAGTTTTGCGTTCCCCATTAAATGAGCCGGCGTATTGTATGGAGACGAATCGGTTATAAGGCGTGCCCTTTCTTTCAATCCCGGACTTACAAAATCCCAGATGGCACCACCCATGGTTCTTGGGTGGGAATAGATCACGCGCCAGTAATCGTCAAGACCGCCACCACCATTGCCTGCAACCGAAAGGTATTCGTCCATAAACGAAGGACGGAAATCTGAACTGTCGGGGATAACGGCTACCTGCATTTCCAATTCCATTGGGGAAGGATAACGTGGCCCAATAATGTCTTCAGCCGGATGGGAGTAGGCATTTCCACCGTACATCCAGAAACGGGTCGGATCGTATTTTCTTCCTTCTTTGACTACTTCGGTAATATTTGAGCCCTCGCCACTTTCGTTTCCTGCACTCCAGAACAGGATACAAGGATGGTTCCTGTCCCTCAAAACCATTCGACGGACACGCTCTTTGTACATTTCGGTGAATTCCGGCATAGTTGACACGTATTCGGTGGCATGAGATTCAACACCAGCCTCATCAATGATAAACAAACCATATTCATCGGCTAGTTCAAGGTATTTGTTAACCGGAGGATAATGGGAAGTACGTACTGCATTGAAATTGAATTGCTTCAATATCTCAAAGTCTTTACGGATTGTTTCCTCATTCATTGTATGGCCCAATTCGGGATGCTGCATGTGCGAATTTTGGGCATTGACTTTTACCGGAATGCCATTCAGGAAAAATGTTTCACCACGGATTTCGGTCTTCTTGAACCCGATCCTCGTTTCTGACCGATCCTTCACACTTCCATCCGCAGCCAGCAGTTGCATTTTAAGCGTGTAGAGGTTTGGCGTTTCGGATGTCCATTTCCTGGGATTGGTAATATTTTTCTGCAATGAAACCCGTGTTTTTCCAGCCTTGTCCAGCGTGACTTTTTCGCTTGAAAATTCAGTCACAAGTTGATTACCTGCATCGAAAAGCTGAGCTTTCACAGAACAAACGGAAGCGGGCGATTCCTCGTATTTCTTCACATCTACCTTGACATCAAGCTTAGCATCGGTATATTTTGCATCCAGATCTGTAATGACCTGCCAGTCGAAAAGCCTTTGGTTGGGGGAGGAGTACAACCAAACATTGTCAAAGATCCCAGCCAGTCGCCAGTAGTCCTGACTTTCAAGGTAATAGCCGTCAGAATATTTCAATACCAACACGGCTACAGAATTATTTCCCGGTCGAAGATATTTGGAGATATTGTATTCCGAAGGTTCCTGTGCCCCTTCGTTGTACCCGACTTCCTGTCCGTTGACCCAAACAAAGGAAGCAGAAGCGACTTTTTCGAAGCGAAGGAAAGTTTGTCCACCCTTGAAATTTGCAGGTAAATTAAACGACATCCGATAGGCTCCGGTCGGGTTATATTCTTTGGGAACATTAGGAACTGAAACGCCAAATGGATTAAAATCTTGCTGGGGTTTGCCTCCAAAACCTCTGGAAGACTTATCTTTAGGTGGCAAGACATTAAACGGGGCATGTACGTTGCGGAACATCTTATCACCAAACCCTTTCATTTCCCAATTGCTTGGCACATCAATTGATGACCATTTTGTGTCGTTGAATTTTGTGGAATAGAAATCCTGAGGTATGCCATCAGGAGTATCCGAATAGAAAAATTTCCATTTCCCATTTAGCGATAGGTTTTTTTCCGGGATATAATAAGCCCGGCCTTCCTCCTGGTTCAATTCAAATACCGAGGTATTCTCAATGTATTGCGGAAGGTTATTTAAAAATCCGGGTTTTTGCGCCGAAACAGAAAAACACATTGCCAATAGCAAGCAGCCGGGAATGAATATCTTTTTCATATTACTATTTGATTATTAATGTATTAAATGAATTGGATGCTAATTTTGGGGAATAAACCGAATCTTTTATTCTGATATTTACAGTTCTTTCTGTTGATTCCTGATTGGCAATAACCACAACAATACTTTTGTCAGGATTCACAAACGCCAGAAGGTCTTTGTACTCACCGCCTGTTTCCAATTTCCTGGCACCAGGTTGTACAAAATGGCTAACATGCTTTAACAGGTAATATTCGTTTGAATAATTGTATGTTTTAGTTTCGGCATCGACTACCACCAATGAATTTTGTGCCCAGCCCCAGCGGCTGATCCCTCCTTTAAGCAAAGAGGTATTCCAATATTCATACACAGAAACGCCATTGTTTAGGTAGTGCTTCATCAGGTCCCACGAGTGCAAAACCCCTTTCCAATCATTTTTCCCATTTCCACATTCCTGTTCCGACTGGATTAATTTAAGGTTGGAATATCTTTTATTGATCCCAGGAAGTGCATCTTTTCCGGCCCACTGGAAACCAATGCCTTTCACGTATTTGCTGCTTTTGGGATCTTTCAGGATGGTGTCAACAAGGGCTTCTTTGGGACGTTCCATTGTTCCAAATAATATTTCGACACCTTTCTTTTCCATGGCTGGCCCCAGGTAGGAAGCGATAAAATTGGCAAGGCCGGCTGCTGTCCAGCAGCAACTTGGGAAAATTTGGGCAGAATTGAATTCATTTTGTGGCATTACCGACCTAATTTTGATCCCTTCGCGCTGATAAGCATCAATAAATTTGGAAAAATAGAGTGCGTATGCTTTCAGGTATTTTTCTTCCTGAATAAACATATTGGTCCCTTCTTTTCCCTCCTTGTCGGCTGGTAGGTCATTTTGATATTTCTTTTCGATGGATTGCCTGTTTTTGGCTGAGGAGCTGCTTGCATAATGTTTATTGTACTTCATCCACGATGGGGGACTCCAGGGCGAGGCCCATATTTCCAATCCGGGTAAATATTTTTTTGCACTTTTAATAAATGGGATCAACGTATTTTTGTCGTTGTCGATCGAGAATTTCGCCATTTCGAAATCACCATCCGTTTCGTCATATGAATACCAGTTCACTGAAAAGTCGTTTGCTCCGACAGGCATCCGGCAAACGGTAAAATTGGCCCCAACTCCGGGAGAGAAAAGCTCTTTCATCACTGCATTCCGGTCTTCTGCTTTTAACTTATTAAGAGAAGTCCAACCAAGTTCATTGAAACATGTCCCAAAACCATGGATGGTCTGCCTGGTATTTGCAGGATCGATGATGACTTCTGCCGTTGTCGAGCCTTTGGTTGGGGTGACTTCCGCCTGTTTGATCCAGGCTTTGTATTCGTCCGTTGTAACCATTTGGACTTTAATGGATTGCGCATTGGCAGAGACGATCATTCCCCAAAAAAGGATCAAAAGAATATTCCTCATAAGTCAGTTTTGTTTTGTATAACTAATTTCTTTTTTTAATGGAAAGCCATTGTGAAAACATTGCCGTAAAAATAGCCAAATATTATTTTGCTGTAAAAATTTATATTTATTCCTATGACGATTTGTCTTGTCCTTGATTTTGAGGCGAAACTCTTCCAACTGACAACTCAGGATATGCGATTTCAAAATGTTCAAATAAAAGGCGGTTGGAAACCGCCCGACCCGTTCGGCCTGCGCATTGCGGCGCAGAATTCATTTGATCTTTTAACAACATCCTGATTGCGCCGCCGTGAATAGAGGATGTGTTTTTTCTACAAATATTTCACCCCTCTGGGGTTTTGATCGTGCAAAAATGATATTCAGAATCCACAACAGGAAGTTAGTCAGTAGATTGCAATGTCATGAATATCTTCATCATACAATTGAGTAGATTGATGTTAGATAGGAATAACAAAATTTAGTATGCGGTGTCCCGGTGACTTGGCGCAACTGCCCCAACGAAGAATAACCGCTTTCCAGTCACCCGGACACTAAATCAAGTTCGAAATACTAGGCCTGTATTGGAACGATCGGGTCGTGCGATTTCCAATCGCGCAAAAAGGCGGTTGGAAACCGCCCGACCCGTTTGGCCCGTGCATTGCGGCGCAGAATTCATTTGATCTTTTAACAAAATCCTGATTGCGCCGCCGTGAATAGGGGATGTGTTTTTTCTACAAATATTTCACTCCTCTGGAGTTTTGATCGTGCAAAAATGATATTCAGAATCCACAACAGGAAGTTAGTCAGTAGATTGCAATGTCATGAATATCTTCATCATACAATTGAGTAGATTGATGTTAGATAGGAATAACAAAATTTAGTATGCAGTGTCCCGGTGACTTGGCGCAACTGCCCCTACGAAGAATAACCGCTTTCCAGTCACCCGGACACTAAATCAAGTTCGAAACATGAAGATTATAGAACTGAAAATAAGGTAATAAGGTTTTAAAAGACGGAGGTCATTTTACCCTGTTACTAAGGTTAAAAAGTTGAAAATAAGGTTTTTAAGCAAAAACAAACCTTATTTTTCCTATTTTTCAACCTTAATAGCCATGGATCCTCCTTCGAAATCAACCTTATTTACCTTATTTTTTCAAGAGCGGAACTGGCAAAGGTTGAAGGAAAACGAAAGGAGTTTATTTAACGAGGATTTTATATGCTCAAGATATTCTCCTTTGCAATTGCCTTAATCTCAGAAAAATAATTTGTAATTTTGAATCGTTGCATATTTCCAGCGAATTTCGGTTTTAATAAAATGTTGGTCTATCAAAAATGAAAATCGCAGAATCTAATTTGTAATCAATTAACTATCATCACGATGAGTGAGAATAACATTGGTTCGCCTGAAACACCAAGAAAAATCTTAAAAAATCGAATGGCCTACACCATTGTGATTATGTTTGTTTTGGTCCTCGGGATTTATGGGGTTGTTTTGGTCCTGAAAAAACCAAAACCAATAACCATAGTTAAACATGAGTCAAGTGGAAAAAGTGCTCATGCTATTGTGGGAATGAACGATGGCACAATCGTTAATATTCTGATTATAAATAGTATTGATTATAAAGAACTGATCACAAGAAATGAAAAGCTTAAGGAAAATAGGGATAAAATTGTCAAAAGGATTAAAACCTATCCCTCTGATGAAAGTTTTAAGAAAGACTTGAATACCAACAACATAGAAAGTGAAGAAACAGAAGAGAACATTGAAAGTTTTAAAACGACCGTTGGCTGGTTGTATGACATTTTTTTAAAAATCGAGATCAATACCGAACGTTTGAGACAAGCAAAAGCCCATTTTGACAAAGGGGAAATAAAACTGGCTGATGCCATTTTAAAAGCCGAAGAATTGGAAAACGACCAAATCAATCTATTAAAGGCTTTGGAGCTAAAGGGGAAGGATGTTGCAACCATCAAAAAGCAATTGGGTGATAATGCAAAAGAGTATTATATTAAGGCCCTGACCACGGCTTTGCAATTTGATATACCCAATCGTTTTAGTTTATCCTGCAAGTACTACGAACTATCCCTTCGTTCCTTTAGAAATGTTGACGTACTTTTTGATTATGCCTATTTCCTGCAGTACAACAAACAACTCGACAAAGCAATGGGGTATTACGAAGAAGCACTAGCGATAAACAGGTACAATAATACCACTAACCCTCATTATTTGGCTGATATCGCAAACACATTAAATAACTTAGGTATGTTGCAATCAGATAAAAATGATTTTGAACAATCGGAAAAATCCTATACAGAAGCCCTGTCCATTTACAGGACATTGGCCCAAACCAACCCTCAGGCCTATTTAGCTAATGTCGCCTCTACTTTGAACAATATTGGTAATATGCAGTCAGACAAAAATGACTATGAACATGCGGAGCAATCCTATACAGAAGCCCTCGCCATTAGATGGACATTAGCCCAAACCAACCCACAAGCCTATTTGTTCCTAATTGCAGGTACATTGAGCGATATGGCGAAATTACAGTCGGATAAAAATGACTATTTGCAAGCGGAAAAATACTATACAGAAGCCTTATCAATCAGAAGGACATTGGCCGAAACTAAACCCCAGGTCTATTTGACTCATATCGCCATAACATTGAACAAATTAGGAATTTTACAGAAAGAAAGAAATGACTATTTACAAGCGGAAAAATCCTATACAGAAGTCCTTTCCATTTACAGGACATTGGCCGAAACCAACCCACAAACCTATCTGCCCGAAGTCGCCGCTACTTTGAACAATTTAGGGCTTTTGAAGGAGGATAAAAATGACTATGTACAAGCGGAAAAATACTATACTGAAGCCCTTTCCATTAGAAGGACTTTTACCCAAACCAAAACACAATCCTATTTACCTGATGTTGCCCAAACTTTGAACAATATAGGGAATGTACAGACTGCCAAAATTGACTTTGTAAATGCAGAAAAATCCTATTCAGAATCTCTTTCCATTTACAGGACATTAGCCGAAACCAACCCACAAACCTACTTGCCTGATGTCGCCATAACGTTGAACAATTTAGGAATTTTACAGGAAAAATTGAATCACTATGTGCAAGCGGCAAAATACTATACAGAAACCTTGTCCATTTTCAGAACTTTGGCAAAAACTAACCTTCAAACCTTTTTACCTGAAGTCGCTAAAGGTTTGGCACGTTTAGGAACTTTTCAGAAAGATATGAATGACTATATACATGGGGAACAATCCTATACAGAAGCCCTGTCCATTTACAGGACATTGGCCAAAACCAACCCGCAGGCCTATTTACCTACAGTCGCTAAAGTTTTGGAACGTTTAGGAATTTTACAGAAAGATATGAATGACTATGTACATGGGGAACAATCCTATACAGAAGCCCTGTCCATTTACAGGACATTGGCCCAAACCAACCCAAAAAACTATCTGTCCGATGTCGCTGGGATTTTGAACAATTTGGGACTTTTGCAGGAGGATAAAAAGGACTATGTACAAGTGGAAAAATCCTATACTGAAGCACTTTCCATTTTCAGGACATTGGCCGAAACGAACCCACAAACCTATCTGCCCGATGTCGCCTCGGCTTTGAACAATTTAGGCAATTTACAGTATCATAAAAAAGATTATGAACAAGCGAAAAAATACTTTACTGAAGCCCTTTCAATTAGAAAGACTTTTGCCCAAACCAACCCGCAAACCTATTTGCCTGATGTTGCCCAAACTTTAAACAATATAGCAAATATACAGTCAGCCAAAATTGACTTCGTAAATGCGGAAAAATCCTATAACGAAGCCCTTTCCATTTACAGGACATTGGCCCAAACCAACCCACAAACCTATTTGCCCTATGTTGCTGGGACTTTAATGAATTTGAGCATTTTCTATGGTAATGCACTAGTATTGGATGAAACTAAATCTATTCTTTGTGCTAAAGAGGCAATTGATATTTTGATCCCTTTTATTGAAATTGGCTATATTCAAAACTATTTGAAAGAGACTTTTGGTGTATTAAAATACTGGAAAATTGATGTTAAGGGTTATATAACTGAAAAATATGGCGGCCAAAGTCCTTTGTTGCCTTTGGTTGAATAACAACGATGGGGCAGGAGTGATGGCAATGCTGTTTGGTGATTGCCAGACCCGAAGTGTTACCGGTTAAGTTACCTGCAAGGCTGAAAAACAAAAATGGCGATTGCTGGATTATTTTTCTGATGATTTGTATATTTGCATAAAATTAAGCTGTTATGGATTTACAGACAAGAAAGCTGAATGCGATTGGATACTTGATAAACCTTCAGGATGAAAAAGTATTTACCAAAATCGAAGCGAGCATAGATTCGATTAGAAATCAGAAAGATAGTGGGTTAAAGCCATTTACAAAGAAACAATTAATTGATCGTGCAAACCAGTCTAATCAGGACTATTTATCGGGTAGGTTCAAATCACAGGAACAACTTGAGTTGGAATCTGAAAACTGGTGAAAATGAAGATTATTTGGTCAGATTTTTCCTCGCAGATCCTTAATGATATTTATAAATATCACAAAGAGAAAGCTGGATATCCAGTTGCTCAAAGAATTAAAACGAAAATATTTGAATCGACCAAACAACTCCTTAAGCATCCAACATCTGGCCAAATTGAATTGATGCTGGAAAATCTTGGAGAAGAACATCGTTATTTAGTCGAAGGAAATTATAAGATTATTTATAGGCGAGTTAATGAAGGTATCTTGATAACTGACATTTTCGATACAAGACAAGATCCTGCCAAAATCAACGATAAAAATAGAAAGCCCAGCAAGTAATCATGGTACGATGGGGAGATTTTAGTCAACTATTAGTGATAGCCTCACTTGAAGTGAGACTATCACTATTGCGTTTATTCAAAATACCTGAATTCCTCAACCAACAACCTATAAATTTCTTCCTTGACCTTCTTTGTAAGCTCCTGTATTTCAATAAATAACTGATGGATGTCGTCAAGCCCTTCCTTGGTGGCATATTTCCGGATCTGGATCAGACCGGAATAAGGCGTCAGGTAATCTTCGTAGCTGAAATATTTGAAATAAGGTTCGTCCTTTAATCCCACGTTCCGCAGGTATTGCCCTTTGCAATAATTGATGTTCCAGGTTTTGTACAACAGCTTGACCTTCTTTACCAATTCATAGGCTATTCCATGCTCGGGCAAAACCTCGCTGTCGAGGATGGTGGCCCAGAAAGACTCGGGGTTTGCCGGACAAAGTGGGTTGTCAACAAATACCTCTGGCGCACCCGGCACAGGGTTGTCTTTCTCGAAAGTAGTTGCCACACAGCGGTTCTCGGCCAGCACAAAGGCAAAACAGAGGGCATGCCAATACTTTTCCAAACCATCGGTAATAGTTGGCACCCAAATATCTGATTGATTGGCCCATACAGGATAATTGCCATTCAATACTTTAGTAATTGAAAACCAAGTAGTTAATGCGCGGGCCGATTCAAGCGAATATGCACAGTATCCGCGGTTGTCTGGCGTACCAGCAAAAGTTTTTGATCTATTAATACCTTTAAAATCACTATCAAGCCTGAACCAAATCCGATCCGGCTTATTTGAAAAGCGTTGTAATGGTTCTTGTCTCAGACGTACTGGTGTGTTATCGTCCATAAAACCAACAAATGAACCATCTATAAATCCATGTGGTGCACTTATTCTAAAATGCCGGTCATCTTTTAAAGGAAACCCACTGACAATATCCTTCCCTTCATCCAATTTAGTTCTGTTACGATATATATTACACCTCGATTGTTGCAAGATTCTTTCATCGACAACCAAGGTAGGAATTGATTTTTTAATTTCTGTACGGTTATTATCCAATCTTATTTTATTGGCAATCAGCTTTTCTTCACCAATATGAAAGTTCAATTCATCATCTCCCATGTTCCAGTTGATGTTCAGGTCTTGCCTCGTAAAATGGGAATAATCGGAAACAACGACCTCATTTTTACGGGTTTCGTCAAAGTTGTATTTCCAGACCGTAAACGCAAGCGGCCATTTTCCCTGCAATTTGAAAAACTCGTTGCTCGTGATGATAAAACCATCGAGGTAGGCAAAGTGCTTGTCCCACTCCTTGCGGAAAGCAATATACGTTGGGCGGGGTATCAGCCAGGATGTTGGCGTAAAGATCAACACAAGCGATTCGGAAGTTTCGGGCGTTTGTGCCTTTAGTTTGGCAATGTTCAGGATCTGCCCCAGGAATGCAAGGTAGCGTTCCTTTCCGGCATCTTCGCCCGTCAGTTCAAGGATCGAGGGGTGGATCGTATAATTGGCGTTCTTGTCTTCGCGTGCCGATTCGTGCTCGTCGGTATTTTTATAGGGCGGGTTCAGTAAGAATGCAACCGGCTTGTCGATCGCCAGGTTTTTGAGCTTGAGTTCCTTGTCAAGCTTGGCCACATAGTGTTTGGCATCGCAATCCAGAAAATTTAGCCCTTCATTGTCGGAGGTCTTGGGGATGATCGTAAACCCCGTCTCGATGTGCCATGGGTCGATGCGCATCCGCCGTTCGATGATCCTTAAAAGGTCGGGTTGCAGCTCCGAAATGATCTTGTGCTTTAACCTTCCCCGCCAGCTCGAAATCAGGTTACCCGATCCACCGGCAGGATCGAAGAAAATGTATTGTTCGCTTAAATCGTTGTCGATCAATTTTTTGGCATACCACAACGCAAACTTGCTCAGGTTGATGTCGGTAAAGAAAATCCCATGCTGTTTCACATATTCGGGATCGATGCGCGAAATCACTTCGTCGAACCTGCTGAAATAATAATCGACAGTCAGGCCAGATCCTTCGTTCGTAAAAATAAACCTGTTTTCGACAAATTTCTTAAACTCCTTGTACAACAATGGGTTGATCACGATTTCATCGCTCAGCTTCTGTCCCTTGAAACCGACAAGATAAATTTTGTTTGAATTTTCGTTGAGCGAAATGGTGGAGGTAATGTCCCAATAGGCGACCATCGAATAAAAGGCATGGACCGCATCGATCGGGCGGTCGAAGTAGCTTTTGAGCTGTTCGATGTGTTCGATGAAATTCCGGGTGTTCATCTGGAGCCGCTCGACACCGGGATTCCTCAATATATTCTGGATCGCAAATGCCTCAATCGTAATGGTTTTGAATTCCCCGCCAAATTTTTTGTCGTCCAGGTCTTTGGGTTCGAGCCAATAAATCGCAGAATCCCTGATCAATTGTTTGGTGATTTGGGCTGTTTTCCGTGCGTTTTCCTTTCCGATCAAACTGGGTGCTTTTTGTGCATCGGCGGTATGCGACAGGATTACCGAAAATTCTGGCAATTTATTCAAACGCCAGATCCCCACAAATTTATGGGCGATCACCATCATAACCGAATAAACCAGGCCGTGTTTCTTGTAATAATGCAACGCCTGATAAAAACCATCGAGCCAATCGGAGTAATTCGACTTTGCCTCCACGATGATCTGTCCTTCGATGTAAACATCTGCTCCACAGGCATCCGACTCGATTTTGAACTTTTCCTTGTTCAGTTTCCTGAAAAATGGGTACAAGAGTGGCCGTTTGGCATCCTCGTTGCTCTCGCTGAGGATATATTTGATCAGTAGCTTTCTTTCTTCATCAAAGTTGACATTAGATTTAACTGCCATCAGATTTGTTTTAGTTTAAATATCCGTTTTGCCTGTTTTCGAAAAGTTGTGCAAATTAAAGTTTTAAAACAGGATAACAAAACCAGCAGGCTTAATTTTCATAAAGTCGTTCATATTTAGGTTTTTAGATACTTTGTGAAAAGTTGAGTCTTACTGGCTGAAAATCAATATTCCACAACTTGTCCCGATTTTCGGGAAAGTCTGCAAGTCACCAAGGTTTCACAAAGTTCTAGCAATTCGACAATCAAATGATATATAGGCTATTACTAATCCCCCAACGCTTTCATTTTGAAGATCTCCTGAACTGCGGGGACGTGTTCGGCGACCATGATCTGTTCCATTTTTTTCACGATTTCAGGGTACTTTGCCGAAACATCGGTCAGTTCCTGCAAATCGGCCTCCAGATTGTAAAGCTCGATTTTGAGGTTTCCCTTGCTGATATTTTGCCTGATCGCCTTCCATTTGCCCATCCTGACAGCCTGTTGTCCACCTGTTTCTGGAAATTCCCAGTAAAGGTAATTGTGCTCTTTTTGCTTCTGGCCTTTCAATTCAGGAAGGAAGCTGATCCCATCAGTATTTTGAGGAATCTTGATCCCTGTTAATTCGCACATGGTTGGCAACACATCCCAGAAAGCCGAAATATGCTGGCTCACCGACCCCGGCTTTATCTGACCTGGCCAACTTGCGATCATGGGAACCCGGAAACCACCCTCATGGGTAAACCCTTTTCCCCAGCCAAATTCGCTTTTGAAAGGACCCCCACTGTTGAACCAGGGAGAATCGGACCCGCCATTGTAGGTAGGGCCATTGTCGGAAGTGAAGATGATCAAGGTGTTTTCGTAAAGTCCCAGGTTTTTAAGCTGTTGAACGAGAAGTCCAATCTGTTCGTCCAAATAGGAGACCATCGCCGCGTAACCTGCATGTGGGTAACGTTGGGGGAAATAGCTCTTTTCGCCAAGATAAGGTTTTTCATCCCCAAATTTTTTCACATAGTAATCAACCCAACGCTGAGGTGCCTGAATTGGTACATGGGGAATGGTTGTGGCCCAATACATAAAAAACGGACGGTTCCTGTTTTCGCTTACAAAACCGGTCATCTCCTTGAACATCAGGTCGCAGGAATACTCCTTGAGGGTAAATTTCTCATAACTTTTAAGATTGTATGGATCAGCTCCCGGTGCCAGTAAAGTGGTTGGCTCAACCGTATCGTTTTTAAGGTAAACCCTGTGGTCATTCTTGTACAAATGAACCGGATAATAGGTATGTGCCTGTCGCTGACAGTTGTAGCCATAGAAAAAGTCGAACCCTTTGTGTAAAGGTGTACTATTAGTGTTGGGTGCGCCAAGTCCCCATTTCCCAACTATTCCGGTTGTATAACCTGCCGTTTTTAGAAGTTGGGGGAATGTAACTTCATTATCGGGAAGGGGGCGTTGACCTTCAAGTGTCGAGTCGGCGAGCATGGCCCTGTAATCCCATACTTTTCCGCGTTCGGCCCACTCGTCGTTTCCACGGATATAGGAATGGCCCATGTGTTTGCCGGTCAGAAGAACGCACCGCGAAGGGGCACTTACAGGCGCACCCGAATAATGCTGGGTAAACCTCATGCCATTGGCAGCCAGTTTGTCGATGTTTGGCGTTTCGATCAGTTTCTGCCCATAACAGCCAACATCGCCATAACCAAGGTCATCGGCCAGAATGTAAATGATGTTTGGCTTTTTGTTGTCGGCAGCCATTAACATTGCGGGAGTGAACATTGCTCCTGCAATAAGTTTTAACATTTTGTATTTCATGGTTATACTGCTTAAGATCGTTCTTTATGTGCTTTACGTTTTTGCCCGTTAGGACATTAATATCAATAGAAAAATGAGCCATCGTTTAATAATTCCCTGTTAGGGGATCAACAGTATGAAAGCTGCTAAATCAAAATTTTCGTTGAATATCAACAAGATGAACTATATATCCCTTCCAGGGAATCCTTCATCATCTATAATTGTTGCTATGGATATTAATTCCCGATGGGAAACTGAGGACATAATTTCTCAAATGAATTATTTAATTTTAAAAACAAACATTTCTTGAAAAAATTGTCTATATATGTGTAAATCAAATTATTGTGTCCATAAAAAATGCACTGGCAGGTACTTTTTGCTGACTGAACCCCGGACCACTCCATTGAAAATTCAGAAAGGGTTTTGAACCTGTTTTTGTCGTGCAGTATATCCTGACCGGGTGCAACCCCGCTTTAAGTTTGATCAACCCTGTCCGCTCAGTTCCGCCAACATATCCAAAATCGGCATCAATCACCGACGCATCATGGATTCGTAAAAAGGCCTTCTCGTTGGCACTTAGCGTGAAAGTATATTCACCGTCATAAGGAATTTGAAGATATCCGGCAAATGAAACAGCCTGATTGTAAGTATTTGTAATAACCTTTAAATCAGGATAATCTGTATTTCCTGTTTCAGAAGGGACAAGCTCCGCTACGTTGGGGGCCCAAGGAAAATCTCCTTTAAATGTTTTCCATTCAATTCCCTGCTCCGTTTTCTTTACTTCGGTGGCCGGAACCAACTCATTATCATATGGGCGTTTTGCAGAATCGTTTGGTCGTCGCGATTGGAGCATCTTATCCTTCATTTGTTGCTGAACAATGTCCATACCGGGATTTCCCGCCAGGTTATGGGCCTGCTGTGGGTCTTTTATGATGTCGAAAATTTCGAGGTTATCGCTGTTTGACAGGATATTGTAACGGATCCCTACATAATTGTTCATCCTGATCATTTGCATCTGGTTCCTCTTTTTGTTCTGGTGATCAGGCAAAAACTCATCGTATGCGGGTGTTTTTCCACCTTCAAAATACTCGGCGTAAACGTAGCTCTCCTTCTGTTTCCCTTTTCCTGTTAAAGAGGGAAGCAAGGAAACCCCATCTGCCACAGCGGGTGCAGCTACTCCTGCCATTTGAGCAAAAGTTGGCAACCAGTCGTATGAAGAACTTGGCGTTTGAATGACACGTCCCGCAGGGAAATGGCCGGGCCAATAAGCAAGGGCAGAAACCCGGATTCCACCTTCCAATAGATCACGCTTGATGCCATCAAACGGACCAAAATTGTTGAAGAAGTTGGGCTCAAAGTCTTCTTTAAGGTAGGACTCCCTTGAAGGTCCATTGTCGGTTGTTATTACGATCATTGTATTGTCCTCAATTTTGAGGTCTTTCAACAACTGGACGATGTCTCCTATCGCGCAGTCGAGACGTCGCGTACTTGTCGCATAACGTTTAAACACATTGGGCCACGGCACTTCGGGTGTTGCCGGGTTTTTGTCGTTGTCATAAGTTTGGTTGGCATAATCGGGGTGGATCCATGAATCGACCTCCCCGGAAGCCGTATTGATCATGTGTCCGGGTTCACCGATCCATTGAACACCACCTTTGAGTCCACCTCCTTTGGGATATTCCTGGGTTGGCAATTCACAGGTGGCATGAGGCGTATCGTACGCGAGATAAATGAAAAATGGTTTTTCCGATTTCTTCTCCAGCTTTTGTTCGACAATCCATTTTTTTGCCCTTGCGGTCCAGAGATCAGCAGTGTAACATTTATCAAGATCGGCAGCTACGTTTTTAAGGTTTTCATAGACTTCTTTTTTGCCGCGGTAAACCCCCTCTTTGGGGTAGTGTTCGTGTCCGTCGCTATGGCGCATATAGCCATAGAAATAATCAAAGCCACGGTTCAACGGTTGGGCCACCCAGTCGGATGGATTGGTGGGTTCCTGGTCCGATTTCTTATTTCCCAAACCCTGCAATCCCCATTTCCCGAAAATAGCTGTTGAATATCCTGCTGTTTTTAAGACAGTTGCAATTGTGTAGTTGTTCTCAAGTGCTTTGTCGAACTGGTTGTCGCGAACATTGGCATGGCCCTGGTGTTGTCCCAACATCAGCGAGGCCCGCGAAGGGGCACTTACAGGGGCAGGTGCATAATGGTTTGGCATCTGCACACCTTTTTTTGCCAGTTGATCAAGATTGGGTGTTTTTGTCCATGGTTCGCTCCTAACATTCAGTTTGGCTCGTTGGTTTTGAAACTGGAACCCGAAATCTCCCCATCCTAAATCATCGGTGAGGATGAAAATGATGTTAGGTTGTTTGGGTTGAGGGTTGCCTTTCGCCACGATACCGGTCAAAGCCAATGTGCCGAATAATAGATGTTGGTAGTTCATGCTTTATGGATTTTTAGTCAAATTCAACGGATTAAAATCCGTTGTTACAAAATGGGCCGAGCCGATGGCTCTGGTAAGTCCCCTAAGTAATAAGGGTTCATTTCTTCTGCCAATAAATGAGAAGCACTTTACAGTTAAAAAACTAACTGTAAAGTGCTTAAGTCATTTATTGTGGAGAATCCATTTGATTAAATATCACTATAACAAATAGTTACCAACCTGGATTTTGTGTAAGCTGTGGATTCAACTGGATCGAATTTGTTGGGATCTGGTATAGGTAATATTTGTCCAGCCACCCCTTCCCATCCTTCACCGGATCGTTGAAAAGATAAACATATCCCTCAGTCATTGTTGGATCGGACAACTTTGTGGTAAGGTTGAGCAAAGAACCGGTCCCAACCTGCGTTTTGGTTGCCCACATCCCATATTGTTGCTTGTTGACGAACCAGGGTGCCACCTTCCAACGGCGTACGTCGTAAAAACCAAAACCTTCGCCCATCAGTTCGATGATCCGTTCGCGGCGGATTTCCCATAAAACAGGATTCACTGATGGATCACGGTTGGGATCAAAAGCGGTAGTGATGTCGGAAACATTCATATTCGCAACTTTTGCCCTAGGACGCAATTTGTTGATGGTCTTGTCGGCAATCGTCTGACTGAATTGGCCCAACTCATATTTTGCTTCCGCTTCGTTCAGCAAAATCTCCTCAATTTTGAAAATGGGTTTATCTGCCGTATTTGTCGAACCAAGGTTTGAACACAAATCCCAAACATTGTAGTTTTTGTAGAAATAGTATCCACCCCTGCAGGAAAGGAACTGCTGGCTCGATTTTGTGGAGAGATTTGGCATCGACAACACGATACTGGCCGACCAGTTCATCAATGGGAAAACCTTGTTTTTACCTGCTTCACCAGGGTTAGCAATCACTTTTGTAGTTCCCATCAGATCAAGGTATTCCCTGTAAGTTGCATCCTCAGGATAATCCCATGCCGCTGTTGAACTTGTTTTTGACAATTGGTAAGGAGGCACTACGGTCAGAAGCATCCTAAGGTCGCGGTTGCGGAAAGTCGTATAAGGGGTCTTGTCACCTGCATACAATGCACTGCTGGTTATCGTCTTTCCATCCTGACAAAGGTACATGTCAACAGTACTTTTTGGCATCTCCGCGGTTCCGGAGGAGGTGCGTTCGTAATGGGAGTACTGATTCATGATTACGTTTGCAACATATTCCTTATACAGGATCACGCCTGGTATTACGCCCAGGTCAGGACTCGTAAACATTGCGCCCCAATCGCTGTGAACCGTAGGGAATGTGGTCATGAGCAATTCAGAAGCCCTCACACATTCGTTGAGGTATTTGTCCTGATCACCCAAGCCATAGGATTTGCGCCAGGTTCCTTCGAAAAGTGCGAAGCGCGACAACAAAGCCCTGACACAATTGACATTGATCGTATTCTTTCCGTCGCCGGCTGCTTTGATGTTTGTTTCGGCATATTGCAGGTTGGCAAGTACACTGTCGGCAACAGCTTTACGTGCCATTTTGGGACCATAAATTTCTGAATCCGTATCTGTAAGAACTTTGTTAACCCATGGTACATCGCCAAAACGGGCGATCAATTCGGCATAATAATAACTGCGAAAGAAGTAACCAACTGAACGCCAGTGCGCTTTTTCGACAGTGCTCATATTGGCCTTGTCGATATTGGCCAGCATAATATTAACTGAACGCACATAAGTAAAATCCCAACCATTGCCAGAAGAAGAATTCGAGATGGTCTGAAACGCATATGGATTGTACTGACTAGTCCCTTTCTGGGTCAGGTAGCCTGCATAAATATCGCCCAAATTTAACCCTGCATCGCCATAGGTCCCGATTTTTCTCAGGATGTTGGCATTGTCGAATACGCCATAAAGTGACCATGCATAAGTCTGGAAATTGGAATAGGAACCAAATGCAGTTGCTTCCGTAAGGGTTTCAACAGGTAGTTTTTCGAGGTAATCGTTGTTACATGAAATCAATGTCGAAACGGCAAATATGAGGATGATAAAATACTTTTTCATTTTAGTCGTTTTAATTGTTAAAGCGTAATGTTTACACCGAATGAGGTTGTCTGATAGAATGGATATCCCCATGATAAACGTTCAGGATCATAACCATTTGGCAAATTCGTCCATGTAATTGGATTTTCGATGCTTGAGAAAAGCTTCACGCTTGTCAGCCCTATTTTTTGCACGAGTTTGGCCGGAACAACATAGCTGAGGCTGATATTTTTCAACCTGATGTACGATGCGTTCAGTAAATACTTGGTCTGTACCCGTTTATTGGAACCTGAGTTTTCCATCTGGTTGTAGATACGGAAATATTCAGCATTCGGATTCAGGGCGGTATAGTTCCCTGTGGCAATATCAGTAGGTTTCCAGTAATCAAGCTGGTCGGCAAAAATAGTCCCAAATTCCGAGGAATTAAAGGGCCACCTGCGGTCGTCACTCGTCCAGAAATCGCGTTTGCCTACACCTTGTAAGAATACGTTAAGGCTAAACCCTTTCCATGTCAAGCCGCCGTTCACACCAAACTGGTAACGCGGAGAACTGTTCCCAATCACTTTACGGTCGCCCGGATCAGATAAGGTGCTGCTACCTGCATCAATCTGGTTGGTAGAATTGGTGCCGTCATTCAGGTTTTTGAATTTGACATCCCCAGGTTTTACATTGTATCCCTGAACTGTGGTTATGCCATCCTTTAATTTCCAGGTTGTTGTACTTGCGAAATCATCGACAGTATAAAAACCATCCGTTACATAACCCCAGATTTCGCCAATCTCCTGACCTTCATAATAGCTGTTCAAAAGTCCTGAAGCGTTGGCATATTTGGTGACGTGCGAGCGGGAATCGTAAAGGTTAAACCCTACATTGTAACCGACCTGCCCAACTTTATCGTGCCACGACACATTGAGTTCCCAACCTTTTGTCCCAAGGTTTGCAACATTCTGAAGCGGAGCAGCAGCTCCTACAACTGCAGGCAGTTCCATACCCGGTGCTAGCATGTCGTTTGTATCGCGCTTATACCAGTCGAATGTCGTTTGAAGTCTGGAATTGAACATGTTCAGGTCCAATCCGAAATCCAAAGTCTGAACAGTTTCCCATGAAAAACTGCTGCTAACCAATCCGGGTGCGTACAATGTTGTTGGTTGTGTTCCACCCTGGATCCAATTGGCCAGATAGGAAGCCATTGAAGGCATGTAGGCATATGGGTTAATTGCCTGATTTCCAATTTGTCCCCATGACGTCCTCAATTTCAGTACATTCACATATTTGTTCGACCATTTCATGAAATTTTCATTGGCGAGGTTATATCCGAGCGAAACTGAAGGAAAGAATCCAAAACGGCTATCTGTCGGGAATTTTGAGGACCCATCGTAACGGCCATTGGCTTCAAGTAAATATTTGCCTTTGTAATCGTAGTTGAAACGGAAGAATCCGCCCCTGACCGAATATTCGGAATATACATCGGTTACTTTTGTTTCACCGGTTGCACTGCTGAACGAAGGCAAATCATTGTTGATCATGTATTTCCTGTTGGCGTTCAGCTCTTCGTAACGGCTCTTTTCCTGATTGAAACCTGCCATTAACTTAAAATGGTGGTTCTTCATCAGATCATAAGAATATGTAGCATAGGCATTTAGTGCATTGTAATCTGTCGAGGATTTTGTATTCCAGTACTGCGACACATTGGTTGCAGTGAACGAATCGTCAAGTTGGATGGAAGTGTATTCATAGGGAGCATTGAACTGCTTAAAATCTGACGACTGATTGTTGAACGTATATTCAAGGACAGCTTCCAAACCTTTGAACGGTTTAAAGGTTGTCCGCGACAAGATACGTGGGTTTTTGTTCAATGTGATTGCCGGAGCAGATTTGAGGAGCATATTCTTTGGCGTATTCATCGGAAGAACTTTCCCATTACTGGCAGCCATTTCACCTTCTGGTGTCAACATACAGATCCTCATCCCATAAAGACTTCCTGATACTTCGTATGGAATTGATTTATCGCTGCTTGCATAACGGATATCCATTGATGTGGTCAACCAGTCAGTGATGTCTGCCGAGATATAGGCATCGGTTGTGATACGTTTGTAGCTGTCCTTATTGGTCAGTAACGGCCCCTGTTCATCGTTGTAACCCAATGATAGGCGATAGGATAAATTGCTCGTTCCGCCACTTACTGAAACGTTATGTGACTGAAGAAATCCATATTTGTCCAACATGTTGGCATACAGGTCTTTTTCGTTCAGGTAGTAACGGATATTGGTGGGGTTATCGACAGTGGGAATATAAATGCCATCACCTGTTGTAGTAAATTGCGATGGATCCTTTTGGTAAGCAGTAAGATAGGTGATCCATTTGTCAATGTTCTGGCCAGCAAAATAATTGCCGGAAAGGAATCCTGTATTCTTGTATCCTTGCAGGAAATCGAGGGCTGAGGCTTGCTGAGGGCGATTGATCGACTGCTCAAATCCGAAATTGTTGTTGTAGTTCAACTGGAATTTCTGGTTCTTTGTCCCTTTCTTAGTTGTGACAAGGATAACTCCATAAGCAGCCCTTGCCCCATAGATTGCAGAGGAAGCCGCATCCTTTAGTACCGAAACTGCCTCGATGTCTTCAGGATTGATCATATCAAGATCACCCGGAACGTTATCGATCAACACCAACGGGCTTCCACCGTTCAGAGATGTAGTTCCCCGGATATTAAAAGTTTTTGACGTGCCCGGAGTTGCCCCTCCAGTTACGACCAATCCTGGAATTGTTCCCTGCAAAGCACTTGCGGTACTGATGACCGGCCTGTCGCCCAGGACATCCAACATTTTAACCTGTGAAACCGCACCGGTCATGTTTACCTTCTTTTGAGATCCATAACCCACGACAACAACCTCGTCAACACCAATGCTTTCTTCTTCAAGAACAACATTCACCGTCGATTTTCCGGTGATCGTCACTTCCTGCGATTTCATCCCGACAAAGGAAAAAACAAGCACTTTGGCATCGACAGGCGCGACAACCGCAAAGTTGCCATCATTGTCGGTGGTAATCCCTGTGGTTGTCCCTTTTACAACAACCGATACTCCCGGGATTGGTGCTCCTGAACGATCAGCAACTTTACCTGAAATCTTGCGTGTCTGCTGCATCGCGATTACCGGGTCTTTGGTCCCTTTTTCCTTGACCACAATATACCGGTCGATGATCTTGTATTCCAAACCGGTCTTGGCCAATACCTGATCGAGGATGTCGGTGACAAGTACGTCTTTCATTTCGGCCGATACCATCTCCTTTGATTTCACATCCTCTTTTTTAAAGTAAAAGTAGAACTCGCTCTGATCTTCGATCTGCCTGAAAATGTCGATCAAAGAGGCGTTTTTGGCCTGGAGATTGAGCTTTGTGTTCTGAGAGTAAGTCGAGGCACTCATCGCCATCAAACTTCCAAACAACAGAATAACAGTTAGTTTCATAATTCGAAAAATTTTTGTCCAGGGTGCTTTGTCCCCCTGAGTAATTCGATAAATTCCCATAAATTTGAATGATTTAAATTTAACATACAGTGTTTTGTTTGAATCTTATTGTGCGGCGGGGATGGTACGAACATCTTCGCCGTTTTTTTTGAAGTCTTAAATTATCATAGGCACTTACGTTTTTTATAGTTCTTCATTAATATTTCATTATTTCCAAGTATTTCTATGTATTTCCATCTTCTTTAACTCCTTCCATAAATGGTTATTTTGTCTTTCCCATTTGCATTTACCTGATGTTTGAAATGAATCGGGGCAAGGAGTTCCAATACCTGCATGATCTGATCGACAGGTTTGTTCTTCAGGATTGTTCCTGTAAAACGATGTGATTTTAGCTTTTCGTCTGCAAAGGAGATCTCTACATTGAACCATCTCTCCAATTTAACAGCAATCTGATCCAGCTTTTCATCGTCAAAGAATATCTTTCCTTCTGTCCATGCAGAATAAAAAGCAGTTTTTACCTGCTTGATTTGCAATACGTTGCTGTCCCTGGTTTTTATCGCCATCTGACCTGGTGCAAGGTTGCTGATTGTTTTGCCGTCAATGCTTTGGACAGCCACCTTTCCTTCCACAAGGGTGACAGTTGTTGAATTGTCTTCCTGATAAGCCGATAGGTTAAAAGAAGTGCCCATGACCTGTACCTTCATTTGGGATGTGTTTACGACAAATGGCTTATCCGGCATTTTGGCGACTTTAAAATATGCTTCGCCGACAATTGAAACACTACGGTCTCCCTCTGCAAACCGATCCGGATAACGCAGGGTCGTGCCAGAATTTAACCAGATTTTTGTCCCATCGCTTAACGTCAACTGGCTCATCTGGCCAAATGGAACCTTGATCTCTGAAAACCGGATTTCTGGCTCTTTTTGAATGTTTGGCTGGATCAGATTACCTGCCATAAAGGCAATTACAATGATAGCTGCATATTTCAAGGCTGTACCGACCCAAAGTAACTTGTTTGACTTTATTGATTTTTCAATATTCGACCACGATTTCGCCTTTTGGTGGGGTGTGATTTGCCCTGTTTTCTTGAGCTGGTCATTGATTTTTTGTGCCTTTTCAAATTCGTGCTTACAGGAAGGATTGGCAATCAGGTCATTGAATTCCAATTCCTCTTCGGCGGTCAGTTCCCCGTGGAGCTTCCCGGCTATTTTTTCCCATAAAACATCGTTGTGATCAGTCATTTTTTTTCACGTTTCTAAGGTTAGGACGGAAAAGTTTGGAAATAGGGTGACAGGTAAAAATGAAAGAATTAAAGAATGAAGAAATTAAGGAATTAAAGGATAGAAAATGAGGTGGTACAGGGGCAGTAAATGTATTGTAATAGTTTATATATCAATTTATTATAATTGTACTTCAACTGTTTTAATCATATTTTCTTTCTTAGTGTAACTTCGTGCCTTCGTGGCTTCGTGGCAAAAAAATACTGGATAGATTATTTATTTGGCAATCCCTTACGAAGGATAAATAACAATTGGAAACTTTTGGGATCAAGTTCTTCTTTTAGAAAACGATAGGCACGGCCGATCTGGGTTTTTACCGTATTGACAGAAATATTGAGTTTTTCGGCGATTTGATTGTATGTTGCAGAATCATAGACGGCCAATTCCAAAATCTTTCGACGTTGCTCCGGGAGTTTATCCATAGCCATATATAGTCTGGCAAATTGGTCGGCTTCACTTTCAAAGCTTTCTTCAGGAATTTCAGGGAGGGCATTTACTTCCGAAAACAAGATCCCTTTTTTCTTACGGTGGCTGTCAATCAGGCCATTGCGTAACATCAAAAATAAGTAGGAGCGAACAGAACGGTCAATCAGGATGTCCTGGCGTTTGGTCCAGAGTTTGATAAAACAATCTGCCACAGCTTCGTCCAATTCATAGGCATTGTTGTAGATTTTGCGGGCATAAAAGTACAACTGGTAGTAGTAGCGGTCATGCAATATCTTTAAGGCCTGCGTATCACCACTATTCCGAATTTTATTCCATAAACTGAGATCATCCTCCATAAAAGCTGATTTACAATCCAATGCATTGTACTTTACAAATGTATGAATTGATTTTATAATCAGAAATGTTTTGCAGATTATTAAAAACTATATTTGTAACCTTCTAATACAAACAACCAAATGAAACGAAAAATTCTGACTTTATTATTGGTAATGATGGGCACTAACTGTCTGTTAATGGCTCAGGAACCCAAATTGTCAAAACAAGAGATCAAGGATGGATGGGTCTTTTTATTTGACGGAAAAACCACAAACGGTTGGACAACTTCTAGTGGCAAACCCGTTTCCGCTGGGTGGGAGGTTAAGGATGGTGCAATAACGACCGTCAAAAGTGGAAAAGGTGGCGACATTGTAACTGTTAACGAATACAAGGATTTTGAGTTATCGGTTGATTTTAACATCGAACCGGGTTGCAACAGCGGGATCAAATACTTCTATACCAATTACAAGATTGGCGGGAACCTTGGTATGGAATATCAGGTCCTGGATGATCAACTGGCTGAGGACAATAAGAAGGATAACCATTTATGTGGCTCATTTTATGATGTGTTGACTCCAAATACTACTGTGAAAAAAGTAAATGCTCCTGGTCAGTGGAATACAATCAGGATCATTGCAAAAGGGAAAAATGTGGAACACTGGCTCAATGGGATTAAAATCCTCGAATTTACCCGTGGAAGTAAAAGTTTTACCGACGCGGTCGCTACCAGTAAATTCAACAAAACAGACCCTGCTTTTGGTATGGTCGAAAAAGGTAAAATATTGTTACAGGAACATGGTGGCGTTGCATCATTCAGGAACATCAAAATCAATTTATTATAATATCGCTATGGACAACAGAAGGGATTTTATCAAAAGGGCGGCTGCTTCTTCAGCCGGGATTGCAGTTAGTGGGGCTGCTTTTGGGTTTAGTGCCAAGAGTTACGTGAATATCATCGGGGCAAACGAGAGGATACATGTTGCCATGATTGGCTTGAACGGTAGGGGAACCAGTATGGCGGGGACTTTTGCAAAGCAGAAAAATGCAGAAGTTGCAGTTGTTTGTGATGTGGATTCAAGGGCGATGCCAAAAGCCGCTGATGCTGTTACCAAAGGAGGTCAGGCTACTGCACCAAGAATGGAAAAGGATTGCCGCAAAGTTTTGGAAGACAAATCAATTGATGCGATTTATATTGCCACGCCGGACCATTGGCATGCACCGCTTACGATCATGGGTTGTGTGGCTGGAAAACATGTTTATGTCGAGAAACCATTAAGCCACAATCCAAATGAAGGTGAAATTGCAGTAGCAGCTGCCAGGAAATACGACCGCGTGGTCCAAATGGGCGCTCAGCGCAGGTCGGCACCTGTCCTTATGCAGGGGATTCAAAAGTTGCATGACGGAATTATTGGGCGGGTTTATCTTGCCAAGACCTGGTACACCAACACACGTAAAGCCAATTTTCTCACTCCTGGCACGGTTCCCGAATGGCTTGATTACGACCTCTGGCAGGGTCCGGCCCCACGTGTTCCTTACAAAGATGGGTTGATCCATTACAATTGGCACTGGTTCTGGCATTGGGGCACAGGCGAAGCCCTTAACAATGGTACGCATGAAGTCGATGTGGCACGTTGGGGACTTGGAGTTGATTTCCCGACTCGCGTAACTTCGGTTGGCGGACGTTACAATTACAAAGATGATTGGGAAACGCCCGATACGCAAATTATTACAATGGATTACCCGGGACGTGTTTCGTTAATGTGGGAAAACAGGAGTTCCAATGGTCGCAAAATTGAGGGTGCCGATAGGGGAATTATTTTCTATGGCGAAAACGGAAGCCTTGATACGGGCGGTGACAGTTACAAAGTTTATGACCTTGGGGGAAAATTGATCGACGATGTGAAATCGCTTATTGTGGAAGGTGCTGTCGATGGGCGCAATACCGCAAGTCCAAGTTTGGGAATGGACAGCCTACATGTTGCCGACTTTTTGGATGCCATCCGCAACCACCGCAAACCGAACTGTGATGTTGAATTAGGTTTCAAGAGCATTTTAGCCATGCAGTTGGGCAATATTTCCTGGCGCGTTGGCCGCGACATCCATGTTGACCCTAAAAACGGCCACATCATCGGCGACAAGGAAGCACAGAAACTTTGGGGAAGGACCTACGAAAAAGGGTGGGAACCAAAGTTATAAATATTATATATTAAACAGACCTTCAAGGTTTTTAAAACCTTGAAGGTCTTAAAACCAACATAATGAAATCACTTCTTTCAGCAATTCTTCTTATCTTATTGTTTGATAACGGCTTTGCAGGCGATAAGAGCCCGTTCCTATCACAAAGCTTTGATTGGGAAAAGACAAAAGTTGTAACCACAAAATTTGGTGCGACGCGGGAATTCATGAAGGGTTTTACAAATCATCTAAATTACATAGAGATTCATGCCACGACCCTTAATCCCGGAAAGGTTGCACCGGGGAAGGATATCCAGCTAAAGTATGATAAACTTCTGATTTTAAAGGAGGGACAAATAGTACAGACCATCAATGGCGAAAAAAAGGTCTTGACTCCTGGCAGTGTGATCCTTGCAAATGCAACTGATCTGTTAAAAATTGAAAATCAGGGAAGTATTCCGGCAGTCTATTTCATGATCCAATGGAAAAATCCCATGAATTCCCCGGTGGCCATGAATTCCCCGGTGGCCATGAATTCCCCGGTGGCCATGAATTCCCCGGTGGCTATGAATTCCCCGGTGGCTATGAATTCCCCGGTGGCTATGAATTCCCCAGTGGCTTTAGCCCCGGGCACAAAATCCGAAACCCTAATCTGGGAAGATGTAACTGTTGTCCCAACTGAATTGGGCAGTACCCGCCGGTTTTACAAGAAACCAACCGATTACCTGTATGAATTTGAAATGCACGTGACCACGCTCAAAAAAGGGATCAACAGCCATCCGCCTCATACCCATATCGATGATGAGATCATCCTTGTCAAATCGGGACTTGTAGAAGAGGTGGTGAACGACAAGACCAAACCACTTGGGCCAGGTTCGTTTGTTTTGTTGAACGGCAACGACCCACATGGGATCCGCAATATCGGCGATAGCCCTTGCGAATATTTCGCGTTCAGGTTTTTAAAGGAAAAACCGGTAAAATAGCTTTATGGAATTTTCAGGTTTATTTGCTGATTATAGCCTTTTTACATTGCTGTTGTTGTCGGTCCTATCGTTTACTGCGGGATTTATCGATGCTGTGGTAGGAGGCGGGGGATTGATCCAGATCCCTGCATTGCTGGTAACAATGCCCCACACTCCATTACCGACCCTCTTTGGTACAAACAAGATCGCGGCACTTTCAGGGACATCCATCGCGGCAGTTCAATATGCGAGAAGGATTAGTTTCAATTTTAAATTATTGATTGCCATTTCAATAGCCTCCTTCATCGCATCCTACTCCGGAGCAAAAATCGTTAGCATCATCAATCCGGCAACCTTAAAACCCATTATCCTGATCATCCTGATCGCAATTGCTGTCTATACTTTTTTGAAGAAAGACTTGGGAAAGTTTCAAAAAAAGCAGTTGCCTTTATCGCGACAAATCCTGTTCGGTATTGTGATCGGATTGGTTGTGGGCTTTTATGACGGTTTTTTTGGTCCGGGAACGGGAAGTTTTTTTGTTCTGGCTTTTGTTTTGATCCTTGGTTTCGAGTTCGTTCAGGCATCGGCATATGCCAAAATTGTGAACTGCATGACCAATATCTCCGCTTTGGTTGTCTTTATCCGGCAAGGAAACTTTATCCTCGAAATCGCCATCCTCATGGCTATCTTTAATATTACGGGAAGCGTAATTGGAAGTAGGATGGCACTCAAAAAAGGGAACGGGTTTATCCGCATCTTTTTCCTGATAATAGTTTCAATTATGATTGTAAGGTATGGGTGGGATGTGTTTAAAATAATTTAGATTTGATTAAAATGGGGGCACTAATAAAACAAGCTTGAAAATAAAGTTAAATTACTATAAATCTATCTCTTAACATGAAAGCAAACGAAACAAAAGTTGAGGATTTTTTATCATCGAATAGAACTCAATTTGTAATACCTGTTTATCAAAGGAATTATGACTGGACCACTGAACAATGCAAGCAACTTTTGGATGATATTCTTGAAGTTGGAACCAACAAAAAAATGAATGTTCATTTCATTGGCAGCATAGTATATGTCCATGATGACCTTTTCGCAGTATCAAGAATAAAAGAATTAACAATAATTGATGGACAGCAAAGATTGACGACTATAACGCTTATTTATCTAGTTCTTTATAGACTTGCGAAAGAGCTTAAAAATGAAGAACTTGTATGCGAAATTAATGAAACATACCTTATAAATAAATTCTCACAAGATGACGAAAAATTGAAACTTCGTCCTACTGACAATAATGATAGGGCGTTAAAGTATTTACTGAGAGGTGATGATAATGAAGAGTATTCAAACTATTCAAAGTTAATTTACAATTTTAATTATTTCAAAGGACGGATTACGGAAGATAACTATCAATACGTTTTGAAAGGTTTATCAAAATTAATGTTCGTAGAGGTTTCTCTTGATAGGGAAAAGGATAACCCCCAAAGAATTTTTGAAAGCCTAAACTCAACGGGGCTGGAGCTATCCCAAGCTGATTTAATTCGAAATTATATTTTGATGGGACTAAATCGCAAGGATCAAAATAAAATTTATCAAAATTACTGGGAATTAATTGAGAAATTGGCAAAGGATGAAAGTCTTAATGTAAGTCGGGTTTCAGATTTTATTAGGGATTTCTTAACACTTGAAAATAAAAATATCCCAAATAAGGATAAGGTGTATATTGAATTTAAAGAGAAATATCCAACTTCTACACTTGCCGATTTAGAGAAAAATCTATTAACAATCAAATCATTAGCAAAGAATTTTAATAAGTTGTTAAATCCTAAAAACGAAATAGATAAGGATATTCGCCTTCAATTGGAATACATAAACAGACTTGAAATTAATGTTGCCTATCCATTTTTAATGAAGGTTTATGAAGATTTTTCTAACTCAACAATTGACAAACCTACATTCTTAAATATTTTAGATTTAATTCAATCCTTTGTTTGGAGAAGATTTATTGTTGGTTTAGGAACAAATTCACTTAATAAAATATTTATGAACCTTTACGATAAGGTTGAGATTGCAAATTATGAAAATTCGATTCAAAAATCCTTATTGCAAAGGACAGGTGTGCAGCGTTTTCCCAAAGACGCAGAAGTAATTGAAGCTTTAAAAGTAAAAGACATTTATAATGTAAAATCTAAAAATAGAACATATTTTCTTGAAAGAATGGAAAACTTTGAAAACAAAGAGCCGGTTATAATCGAAGGAAACCATGACATTACAATCGAACACATATTTCCTCAAAACCCTGATCCAAAATGGAGAATTGATTTGGGTAATGACGAATTCAATTTAATAAAGGAGAAATATTTAAATACTATTGGCAACTTAACCTTGTCCGGCAACAATGGGAAATTAGGCAATAAATCATTTGTTGATAAAAGAGATTTGGAAGATGGAGGGTATAGAAATAGTAGGCTTTGGCTAAATCAATATTTATCAAAACTCGAAAAATGGGATATTTCAGAAATTGAAAAACGTAATGAAATGATTTCGGAAAGATTCTTGAAAATTTGGAAAATTCCAGTTATCCCATTAGAGGAGAAAGCAGATTTGAATGAAGTAAATATTTTTGATGCTGATGACCCAACATTTAAAAGACTTGAGTTTGCAGTATTTTTTAACAATAAACTTGAAGTAAATCAAGTTGCAAAATTGTATCTTGAGGTTTTTAGGCAACTATTTGATTTGCAACCTGAAACATTTTTCGCAACGGAATTATATTCAAGAATTGGTTTGACAAAGGATCCCGATCAAAATAAAACAAGAAGTCCATCGAAATTGAATGAAAGTTATTTTATAGAAACGGGTTACTCCAACAAGGACAAATTTGAAAGAATCAAATTGGCATTAATGATCTTTGGTATCGAAGATGAATTAATGATAAAATATGCTGAGGAAGAAGAGTAGTTTTGCTAGTGGATTTTTAAAATTTTGGGAACTATCGATTAGAGACTTCAATCTGTGTGCCATTAATGGAGGGTTGTTTATAAATTGTGTTTTGATATTTTGTACCTTTGAAATAAAAAGATTATGGATATAGTAAATAGAAAACTAAGTTTTGTTCAGGAGTTTCTTCGGATTTCGGATGAAGAAATAATTACCAAACTAGAGCAATTGCTTCATTACGAACGAAATAGAAAGACATCGAGCGAATTGGAACCTATGACATATGATGATTTCAATAAAATGATTGACAAATCGGAGGAAGATTTCAAAAATGGACGGGTGACAGAAGCTAAAGAACTTCTTAAAATCGTTGAATCTTGGAAATAAAATATCCTCCAGTCGGATAATTCTTTAACCTAACCGGAGGATATTTGCAAGAGAAATGCGTTGATTATCAATCAAAAAAAATAGATTGATTTGATAATCCTTCTCAATTTTTACTTCTCGGCGCATAAACCGTATGTAACAGTTCATGCGACTTATGCCCAAGGGGAACACCCAAAAATTCCTTGTATAAAGTAATGATATCCTGGTTTTCGTGCGATTTCCTGATCAATTTTCCTTCATCCTCCCTGTAAATGGCATGAAGCCGTTTGAGCCTGATCGCATCGTTAACCGGTCGTGGTTGTCCTCCGCCACTGATGCAACCTCCGGGGCAACCCATGATCTCAATAAAATGGTAGGGGCTATTACCGCTTTTAATTTCTTCGAGCAACTCGGCTGCACCTTTTAACCCACTGGTTACGGCCACTTTAACTGTGATTCCATCAAGGTAGGAAAATTCCGGTATTGGATTTTCGATTTTTACTTCAGCGGTCTTAATTCGGCTTAACCCGGCTAAAGGCAGGATGTGCAATTTGTCCGTTGGAAGGTGCCGGCCAGTAACCAACTCATAGACTGTGCGTAAGGCAGCTTCCATCACACCACCTGTGGTACCGAAAATATCGGCGGCACCCGATGAAAATCCAAGCGGACTGTCAAATGTCCCATCTGGTAAATTCCTAAAATCGATGCCAGCATCTTTGATCATACGGCCCAACTCGCGTGTTGTGATCACAGCATCTACATCTGCCAATCCCTCATTGAACATTTCGGGACGCGTAATTTCAAATTTCTTGGCGGTACAAGGCATCACCGAAACCACAAAAATATCTTTGGGATCAACCCCAATCTTTTCGGCAAAGTAGGTCTTGGCCAATGCACCAAGCATCATATGTGGTGATTTACAACTTGATAGATGCGCCAACTGATCAGGGAAACGATGTTCTACGAACTTTATCCAACCTGGACTACAACTTGTAATCATGGGTAAAACGGCATCTTTTGATGGCGAGGTGAATGCATTTTTAACCCTTTCTAAAAGCTCAGAACCCTCCTCTATAATGGTTAGGTCGGCAGCAAAATTGGTGTCAAAAACGTAATTAAACCCTATCTCATGCAATGCTGAGGCCATTTTCCCAGTGACCAAGGTACCTGGGTCATATCCAAAAACTTCGCCGAGAGCCGCTCTGACAGCGGGAGCAGCCTGAACGATCACAGTTTTGGATTTATCATACAAGGCTTCCCATACTGCTTCGGATGAATCTTTTTCCTTCAATGCACCTACTGGACAAACCAAAACGCACTGTCCACAATTTGCACAGATCGATTTGCCCAAAAGTTCATCCTCGGAAGGGCCAATGAAAGTTGGGAAACCACGATGGTGCGGGTTCAATAAACCGACACCCTGAATTTCGTTGCATACTGTAACACAACGCCTGCAAAGGATACACTTTGAACTGTCGCGTACGATCGATGGGCTTGAATTGTCTATTGTCGTTTTCGATTTGGCACCTTCATACCGATATTCGCTGATTTGGATCAGATTCCCAAGCTCCTGTAATTCACAGTTTTGGTTGCGCCAGCAACTGAGACATTCTTTGGGATGGTCCGACAGCATCAATTCATAGATCACCTTTCTCACATCCCTTACCCTTTGGGAATTCGTGTGTACAACCATCCCCTCCTGTACTTCGGTAACACACGAAGCCATGAGTGTCTTTGCCTTCTCTACCTCCACAACGCAAATCCGGCACGATCCGATCTGATGCACATTCTCCATGTAACAGAAATGGGGGATCAGGATATTGTTCTTTTTTGCGGCTTCAAATATTGTGGAACCTTCCTCCACCTGAACAATTTTATTGTTAATTGTAATGTTTATCATATCTTGCAGTATTACAATATATTAACGTTTTTGGCATTGCAAACACCTCATCGCTTCGGCTATCGCGTTGAGCTTATGGAATCCTTGCGGCACTTCATTAAAATTCCCTTTACGGTCTTCCAGTTCAAGGTAGCGCATATGAAAGCGTTCATGTTCAACTGTATTGCCTTCTTCAGCGTTCCTGACAGGTATTTCGATTGGCTCACCAATATTGAGTTTTCCCTTTCCACCGAGGTATTTGTCAATCGATTTAGCAGCATTCTTGCCATCTGCTATAGCGGTAATTACGACATCCGAACCCCTTGCCACATCACCTCCTGCAAAGACACCGGGTTGAGTCGTCATCTGTGTATCGGTATTGACGATAAATGTACCCCAGTCTGTGATCCCAACATCATCTTTTGTAATGAATGGAAAGTCGGAGTATTGGCTGACTGCAGGAATGGCCAGGTTGATGTCGATTTGAAAATTGGATGCTTCAACCATTACTGGAACACGCCTTCCATCTTTCCCGAAACGTCCGGGTTTCATCTTAACACATTCGATTCCTGTTATTCTCCCATTTCCAATAAAGCGGACCGGGGCAACAAGTTCATGCAAGACTACCCCTTCCTCGATGGCATCTTCAATTTCACGTTTATCGGCAGGCATCTCCTCCTTGGTTCTTCTGTACAGTAAATCCACTCGTTGGGCTCCAAGCCGAATGGCCGATCTAGCCGCATCAATTGCAGTACTACCTCCTCCGATTACAGCAACGTTGCCTTCAACAACAACACCTTTTTTAAGATTGATGTCCCTCAGAAAATCGAGGCCATGATAGACCCCGGTTTTTTCCTCACCTTCGATACCAATTTTCCTTGAAAGCTGTGTTCCTGTAGCAATATAAATTGCATTGTATTTTGATTTGAGTTCGTTGAACGTGATATCTGTCCCAACCTTTGTATTGTAAATGATTTTGATCCCTGACTGAACAATTGAATCAATCTCCCTGCTTAATGACTCTTTGGGCAAACGATAGGCCGGAATCCCATAGGCCAATATTCCACCTGCGACACTCTTTTCTTCATAGATCTCAACTGTATAACCCAATCTTGAGAGGTAATATCCACATGTCAGGCCGGAAGGGCCGGCTCCGATGATACCAACCGATTTCCCATTTTTTTGGAAGATCATGCTCATAAATGGTTCGCCCGAGTTAAGGACGAAATCGGCTGCATAACGTTTTAAATCTGCAATGGCAATGGGTTCGTCCAATTGGGCCCTGCGGCATTTATTTTCACACGGATGGGTGCAGACACGACCACAGATGGATGGGAACGGATTTTCCTGTCTGATCAGATTATAAGCATCACGCACCCTTCCAGCTGCAATGAGCGCAATGTAACCGGGAACATTTACCCCGGCAGGACAGGCATTCTGGCACGGAGAGATAAACAAGTCGCTGCAAACCCCGGCGCGGCAATATTTATGGCGGATGTGTTCGTCGTATTCATGCCTGAAATACTTAATCGTACTTAGTACCGGATTAGGCGCTGTCTGGCCCAATCCACAAATCGCAGATTCTTTGATCGAATCGCCCAATTCCAGGAGCAGTTCAACATCACCCTCTTTCCCTTCACCTTTGGTAATCCTTTCCAGGATTTCCAGCATCCTCTTGGTCCCAATTCGGCATGGGACACATTTCCCACACGATTCGTCCTGAACAAAATCCATAAAGAAGCGTGCCATGTCAACCATACAGGTATCTTCATCGGCACAAATCAGTCCCCCTGAACCCATGATGGCACCATGTTGTACCAGGGAATCGTAATCAATAGGGACGTTAAGATGGCCTGCAGTCAGGCATCCTCCGGAAGGGCCTCCGGTTTGGGCTACTTTAAAAACTTTCCCCCGTGGAATTCCACCGCCCACTTCATATATGATTTCACCCAGTGTAACCCCCATGGGAACTTCTATCAACCCTTTTTGAACGATATCACCGGCTAGAGCAAAAACTTTGGTCCCTTTGCTTTTCTCAGTCCCAATAGATGAATACCAGCCTGACCCTTTCAGTATGATCGAGGCAATATTCCCAAATGTTTCAACATTATTGATTACAGTAGGCTTTCCGTATAAGCCACTTTGCACGGGGAATGGTGGTTTTTGACGAGGTTCACCCCTTCTGCCTTCCACAGAATTCATTAAGGCAGTCTCTTCGCCGCAAACAAATGCGCCAGCACCAATCCTGATTTCGATATCGAAATTAAAGTTGCTGCCAAAGATTTGTTCTCCCAACAATCCATGTTCCCTTGCTGCCTTAATGCCCATCGTCAATCTTTCGATGGCAATCGGGTATTCTGCCCTGATGTAAACTATCCCTTTTGTGGCTCCAATGGCATATCCACCGATCAACATTCCCTCTATGACAGAATGGGCATCCCCTTCAAGCAAACTTCGGTCCATAAATGCTCCTGGATCACCTTCATCTGCATTACAAATAATGTATTTCTGGTCATTGATTGCTTTTCGCGCCATTTCCCATTTAACACCGGTTGGGAAACCACCTCCACCGCGACCACGCAATCCCGATTTCTTGATTTCATCAATTACATCGGAAGGGTTCATTGATTTCAGTACTTTGGCCAGGGCAAAATAGCCATCCTTGGAAATGTATTCTTGAATTGATCCGTAGTCGATGATTCCACAATTCTGAAGAACGATCTTTTTCTGATGTTTAAAAAAAGGTATTTTGTTCAATTCTGGAATGATTTCCCCGGTTTCCTGATCTTTATAGCAAAGCTTTTCTGCAATCTTCCCTTTGCGAATGTGTTCATTCACAATGTTTTTTGCATTTGCTGGAGTCAGGTTGCAATAGAGGATGTTGCCCGGGTTCATAATCAAAGTGGGACCAAGGGCACAAGCACCCATGCAACCTGTCAGCTTTATTTTGACTTTAGATGTCAAATTTTCATTCTCAAGGGAACGGATAAAAGCTTCTTTAAACTCTTTACATTCCGACGACAAGCAACCTGCGGCGTAACAAATCTGAGCCGTAAATTGAAACTCCTTTTCTTTGACCAGAAAATCGTCCTTTATCGCGTCTAAATCGTTTATTGTATTGATTTTCATAATTGTAGAAATATTACGATGAAAAAGTAACCCGAGATTATTTTGTTAATTTTTTTTTTGCGCCCGTGCTCCACGCCCCATGCTCCACGCCCCGCGCTCCATGCCACTCCAAGCTATTTCAGCATGCCCAGGATTCGTGCAATCCGATTGGGATTCACTTGTTTATAGACCTTGTTGTTGATTGTCATGGCTGGAGCCAATCCGCAGGCACCGATACAACGCATCACGGAGAGTGAGAATATTTTGTCCTCAGTAGTACATCCCACATCAATACCAAGGATGTCCTTCAGTTTGTTCAGTACATCTTTGCCCCCACGAACATAACAGGCTGTGCCCAAACAGATGGCCACTGTATATTTCCCTTTGGGTTGGGTCGAAAAAAAAGAATAAAAGGTTAAAACGCTGTTGACACGTGATATTGACAGATCCATCTGATCCGCAATAAAATGTTGAACATCTGAAGGTAAATACCCAAAAATTGCCTGGGCCATGTGCAAGATCTGGATCAGGTTGGCTTCCTTCCGTTCATAATCGATGATGACATTTTTAAGAAGAGCGTATTTTTCTTCCTCTTTCATTGTTTGAACACTACAAACATCCTCTTGAGTAATCATTTTTAACCTCCTTTAAAGTAAATATCTGTGTAATTTGAAGAATTTCCGGTTTTGTTAATTGGTCTAAAAAATAATCAATATCGTAATGCCTTCAAAAATAAAAAATATTTTTCAATAAATTGCTGATATTTTCTTGTCACCTTCCAAATTTATTTAAATATCCGTAAAAAATGGTCAAAGGTTCAAAAAGAAGGTTTTACTTGAATATTAAGATGTGGGCAATGAACTTCCAAACGAATTCTGTAAACATTAAATACCAATAAATCAATTTAATAGATTAAATTATTTTATTCCAGAAGTGTGAGATGGTATAATTTGATTTTTTCGATGCCAAAGAGATTTATGTGAAAATTCCCGAAATGGACCAATAAAAAGCAAAAAATGATTTATATCATTATTAATATCTTCAATTGTTAGGGGAAAGTACATGGAATCTGGATAAATTATCGCCAACATTTAAAGGCAAACCTTTTTTCAATGTTTTGATTGCATATTTTTTATTTGTAAACTCGCAGGCTCAAAAAATCACATCAAATGATTAGATTTTAAGATTCATCATTGAAAATATAACAAGTTATTGGTTAATAGTATAAAAAACAAACAAATTAGCGTTAATTATGGAAAATTCGGAACAATTGAAAACCGTAAAGTTTTACAGCGGTGATGCAACCCCTCTTGAAATGCACAAAGTGCGTGTAGTTCAAAAACTAAACTTATTGCCTATCGAGGAACGCAGGGATTGCATTTATGGAGCTGGTTTTAATACCTTTCTTTTGATGAACAAGGATGTTTTCCTTGACATGCTTACAGATTCTGGAACCAATGCAATGAGCGACAACCAGGTTGCAGCCATGAGCCAGGCTGATGACTCATATGCTGGTTCTGCAAGTTACACCAGACTCGAAAAAGCCATTAACGAGGTGTTCGGTCAAAAATATTTCCTGCCTGTCCACCAGGGACGAGCCGCGGAACATATTATTGCAAAGGTTTTTGCGACTCCCGGAAAAGTGGTTCCAATGAACTACCACTTCACGACGACCAAAGCCCATATTGAGATGGCTGGCGGTGTCGTTGAAGAGATCTACACCGATGAAGCATTGAAAATCAAGAGCGATTTTCCATTTAAAGGGAACATGTCAATTCCTAAGCTGCTTAATGTGATCGAAAAATGGGGAGCCGAAAATGTGGCTTACATCCGTTTCGAGGCAGGAACCAACCTAATCGGTGGTCAGCCTTTCTCAATGGCCAATTTGCGCGAGGTATCAGCAATTGCCAAAGAGCACAAAATCAAAGTTTTGATGGACACAAGTTTAATCAGCGAAAACTTATATTTCATCAAAATCCGTGAAGAGGGTTATCAGGACAAATCGCTCAAGGACATTATGCACGAGATGCTGAGCTATACCGACTTCTCCTATTTTTCGGGGCGCAAGGTGAGCAGCACCCGTGGTGGTGGGATCTGCACAAACAACCTCGATATTTACATGGCAATGCGGGACCTGGTTCCTTTATTTGAGGGATTCCTTACCTATGGTGGTATGAGCGTTCGCGAGATCGAAGCAATGGCTGTTGGTCTTTATGAGACCCTCGATTTTAACGTGATCAGTCATTCACCTACTTTTATCAAATACCTTGTTGATACCCTTGATAAAAAAGGAATTCCAGTAATAACTCCTGCAGGGGGTCTGGGATGCCACCTCGATGCCAAAAATTTTATTGATCATGTTCCGCAAGGTCAATATCCTGCCGGAGCATTGGCTGCAGCCCTTTATGTGGCTTCAGGGATCAGGGGAATGGAACGGGGAACGATCTCCAGTGTGCGTGACGCAGAGGGCAACGATATCCTTGCGGATGTCGAGTTGTTACGTTTGGCATTCCCACGAAGGGTGTTCACCCTTTCGCAGGTTAAATATGCCGAAGACCGGATCCTGTGGCTCTATGAAAACCGTCACCTGATTGGCGGATTGGAATGGATCGAAGAACCGCCTGTACTCCGTTTCTTTGTTGGTAAATTGAAACCAATCGGCGACTGGGTCGAAAAATTGGTTGCGAAATTCCGCGAAGATTTTGGCGATAGCTTATAAACATCCGGCCCACCTGAAACAATAGGTGTTGGTCTTAAATAGTGCCTCTAAGAAAACTCCCCAATTTTAGAATTATTTATGGCGAATCTGATAGGATGGGGATATTATTTTCCCGGTTCTATCAGATAATTGCATCTATTAATTACTTATGATAAGTATTTTTGGTTTTTCCTATCAATTTCGATTTTTTTGGCATAACCCTCCCTTTCAAGAGAAATTTTGATAGTATTAATAAACAAA
>Ga0209083_1000646_pt1 | contig 48882 bp, 74 predicted proteins | sample AM7aDNAmetaG_FD_184132 | JGI IMG/M metagenome (GOLD analysis project Ga0209083, IMG submission 184132) | Freshwater microbial communities from Finland to study Microbial Dark Matter (Phase II) - AM7a DNA metaG (SPAdes) (version 3) | ecosystem: Environmental > Aquatic > Freshwater > Lake ...
TAGAGTCAACTTAAAATTGGATTCTATAGCAAGAAGCGTCGGAATGAGTAAAGTCCCAGAGGAGTCTAGTTTAAGTCCTTACATCTCCGCCCTGAAGGGCTGGAGCTTTACGGACGTTACGGTAAAACTTGAGAAAGGTGTGCTGTACGTATCCCACCGCAGTCATCACACTCGAAAGTAATAGGTAGTGTACAACTTGTATGGTCAGATATTAAACGAACATTAGGAGAATGTTCTTGGAGTCTAGCATTAACTTCGTCGTTAGTTAAAATAATAGATGCACTAGGATTGATTCCTTTAGCTTTAAAATCTTCGTGCATCTTTTTACCGGCACAAGACTTACAACCATGTTTAGAATTCAAAACTGACTGCCAACCATTTTTAGTGGTCCAGGTACGTGGGCAGTCTGTGCAAGCAAAAGACATAGGTTCATTAGCTTTAGTAAATTTAGTTATTATAACATTAGGATGTCTAGCAGATAACCTCTCTTGACATTCTTCTAAGGTTAACCTAGAATCCAAACCTCTTTGAATATCTGAACAAGAAGAACATCCTGCATATTTAGTTCTGAGTATTTCATGAGGCGTAGCTATTATTAAATCGCCACAGGAACAACGAAGCCTAATGGGAGCATCACATCTAACATACTTATCTAAAGGAGTTAGATCAGGTTTCTTATTTTTAAGGCGTTCAACGAAAACATCATTTGGAGTTCGCCGGTTCTTATCTTTACACTTAGCACAACCTTTTAAAAGACTTACGAAGGTAAGACTAAATTCGTTTTTACAAGATTCTTCCAAGCACCTAAAGTAGCCTGGGGAAGTTTTGTTCTTAGGAAGTTCTCCTATAGGTTCTACATTTAAACCACGAGCGAAACCAACAAACTGATCTAAAAAAGCTTGCTGTTTCTCTCGTTCATGACAAATTGGACAAATATTCCCTGGCTTATTTAGCAAAGCAGTTAAATTACAGTAAGTAGTATCAGTACGACATTCATCGCAATGAATTATAACAGGAGATTTCCAATCTACGTATTTACTGATTAAATGAGTAGTAGACTGTCTATATGATACTTTAAATTCTGCTTGCTCTTGATTTAATTTTCCTGGCATTTTCTTAAATCCTAATTAGGAAATTATCTATAGTTTAGCAGCTAGAGCAAAAAGAGTCAAGAACTATTTTTAATTCCTGACTCTTTTTGGAAGACCTTTATAGGAAAATTTTCACATTCTTGCAAAGGGGCTCATTATACGTCGTTTGCGTCACTTAGGAGCCCGTCGAGTGCCGGAGCTGCGGCTAGGAAGGTTGCAATGCTAGAGTACTGAAATTGCCAGGTATAACCATCAGATAACTGTCTACCAGACTCTGATTGCGTAGGAGGAATGTTAGAAGCTGCTGTTGGTGGGAAAACAGCAGTTAACGAATAGGCAATACCGTTATAGGAGACCCAAGTATCTAAAGGATAAACAGTTCCTGGACTCCATTCTCCCGATACCGCCGCACCAGTGTTTGTGCATACAAAGAAGAGGAATGAGGAGGGTGAGACACTTGTATTGATTATGACTACATTCCTATGAAAAAAACCCGACGTAGGGCAAGATTCTGATTGCAAAAATCCAATAAATTCCTTAGTAGGGTTTCCTACTGAATTAAGCTGAGAATCGTAGTCGGCACCCATATCCCATAAGGGGTTGATATTCCCATCTCCGGGGCTAAAACCGTCTGCTCCACCCCCTCCAGGTACCGTACCGCCGCCAGAACCCCCTCCTCCATTATTTCCCCCACCTCCTCCGTTATTGTTACCATTACCCCCTGAATTACCACCATTGGCTGGCACGTCGGGGGAAATCACGCGTATGGATTTGATGTCATAAGCAAAAAGGTACTCTGAGTTAATCACGAGTTCACATTTACCGGGACAAGTGAAAGTGTCGCCATTAAAGGCTTGCATTGTTACAAAGTTGGCAGAGATATTGCGTATAAGCGCGTACGTGGTCATAGGAAAAATTTCCCTCTAAATAAAAAGTACGTAAAATATCTGAGACCGATATTTCTGGTCTCCCTTATCTTAAAATTAAGAATCAGTAAAATTACCAAATAAATAACTAGCCAAATTATCAGCACAAACTCCACAACTATAACTACTAAACAAAAGAAAACCCTGGGAATCTTTTAAAAGATTCCCAGGGTTGTTGTTTTTCAAACTTGCCGGTCTTCAAGTCTCAGCCCTAACGCGCCTTCTATCACAGTGTCATTTACTCCACGGTCCCGCAGCCTCTTGGCTGCACTAACCAACTTGGTCGAATAGTCTCTATCAAGAACGTTCGGTTCTACCCAGTTAGAGACCTGGAACCAATTGTCAGAGTTGGTCGTTTCCAAACAGGTACCTCTCTAACTATTCAATGGTACTCCTCTACGCTTACATTAAGTCTTGGGTTTCCGTTTAGAGTTTATGTCCACTACATTAGGATCAGAGAACTTCTTGAGCTTAGGCTTAGCCGACAACGCCTTGAACTTAGCCTCAACCAAAGCGAGCTTCTCGCCAAACTCCAGAAGGGTGTTCTCCAAACAGGATATCTTGTCTTCATATTGCATAGTGCTGGCTTGAAACTTAACCTCCTGAGCCTTGATCCGTACTGCCTGAGCCTTAAGCTTTGCACGCATGTATTTGTGCTCAACCTCAATTCCGCCAATTTTCTTGGCGACTTCAATCAACTCGGCAAACGGGATCGGATCAACAATCTTCTTAGTCCCAAGAGCCAACTTCTTAGCCCTAAGTGCAGCCTTGTTAGCCTTGTCCGCAACCGTCAAAACCTCATCAACTCGTGTTGACGTACTAGCATTAGCTTTAGCTGCCTTGTTCTTCATGTTGGTTAGAATAGAATCAAGGTGGTCGAAGTTGGAGTCTACGATAGCAAGTTGTTCATCAACACGACTGGTAGCCTTGATAACATTTGATATAGCGTCGATCTTGCCTTCCTCTATTAGAGGGATAAGAACAGCCTTCATCTTCTCAGCAAACTCTGGGGTTATATCGTTGAATCCGGCGGCTATCAAGGTCTTAACCTTCTCTGAGAAGAAGTCAAAGACTCTAGGTAGCTCATCTTCGGTCAGGTGACGGTGGTAAGTCTCCACATCCTTAGAAGACGAGTAGGGTGGATTCCACATGTCCTGACGGGGAGGGTGGTTAGGAGTTTGGGAAGTCTTGCCGAAGAAGTGGTTACGAAGAACCTTAGCGCACTCTTTTTGGAAGAGGATGATAGTAGCCTTAATAGAAGACTTCTCATTAGGTAGCTTGTTAACGTCAATAGTAGCTAGCCAAAACGGTAATGCTTCTAGAGACAAGCAAGCGGTTTTATAAATTTTACCGTCAGAAGCAGTGATACTGATTTCCCGTATACCTTCATTCAGCACCGGAGAAGCTCTCATTTTAAGCAATTGAGCAGCATAATTGAGCCCAACGGTAAAACACAACTTCTTGACAGGTAAGTAGGTAGTCTCCTCCGTATCGCCAGGAACAACCTCTATGTCCCAGGAGTGGAACTTGACTGAAGTGATAGTAGACACAGTCTTGCTAGTCATATCTAACAACCCTTTCCCAACAAGGCCAAGATGATTCCTGACCTACCGACTACTACCCTACACCTCCCAGAGTCCTTTGTCAAGAAAAATCTTGAGCCTTCCTACAATAGAAAAATTATCAAGCAAAATCAATAGGTTACCTGTCTATGAGAGTTTGAAGAATCAAAAACCCGGTAGGAGTCCGAACTCCTACCGGGTTTCTTACTAACAACCTACACCACAAAAGAGTAGCTACTTAGACTCTCTAGCCGTAGTTAGAACTACGTTGACCAAGTCGTTAATCATAGCTTTCTTAACCTCTTTTTCTATGCACCCCAAATCCAAACTTACTCCGTATTTACTAACGCCTTTCAACACCGCCTTGACAATCTTCTTAGCCAATGTACGAGATAAACCCGTACACTCAGACTCAGTAGTCTCGGTGACCAAGCTTACCAAATCGCCAAGTGTTTCCACTTCGTCTAATCGGCCTGCTGGCAAAGTGAGTTGGAAATTATGTTCTACCTCTTCGTAGAAATCGTAAACGTCAAAGTCCTTTTTAAAAATACTTCTCATATTAGTAGAATTCTTAAGCAAGACAGTTGCCGGAATTCCATTAGTAGAAAGGAACGCCAGTAGTCTCACAATAAGCTCTTTCTTTACGCTCATGACTAACCTCCTCAGTTAACCTTGGAACCACCTAGCAGCAAACTCTTCAACTCATCAAGGCTATCGTGGTGCTCAACTTGAGTCGCTATCTCGGTGAACCAGTCAAAAAGACTGTCTGCACCAAAAGACAGCAAGGAGTTTGGAATTTCTACAGGTCCTAGTAGCTTTGAGTCCTTTTGCAAAACTACTACTATATCTTCGTTGTTGTTAGCAAGGTGTATTGAGTCAACTGTATCTAGTTCTTTAAATCCTTCCTGGAAGGCTAAAGCGTGGAACACACCCTGCAAGTGATTTATTGCAATCTCCGACAAGCCTTCAGACCAGCAAAAGGGTCCGTCAACTACGACATCAAGGTCGTTACTAACCATAAAGTCGTTAGCCATGACTAAAAACTTATCACGCATCTCAAACTCTACAGACATCTTTTCTTCTAAGTCACCTTCAATCTCCGCAGGCAAGTAGAAGCTATCTTGTTCAGAAGACGGTCTAAAATGCATTCCTATCAAGGAGCAAGTTATGATAGCGTCTTTTTCAAACTCCGCTTCATCAAAGCCTAAAATTGACAGTACTTTAGGTACACTAGGAAGCTGATGTACGGTTAAACAAGATACTTCTTTAGCCAGTTTTCTAATCTTACGAATAGACACACCTACTGCCTGCATAGGATGGATAGCTATCGGAATAAGTGAAACATTTGACTTATCCGCAGCAAATCCTGACTTTCTGACTAAAGAAACCAACTCCTGAAACTTAGTTCTGTCATTCAACAAAGCCTCTATGTCGTTGCTAAACCCGTTTAGAATCAACGAAAAAACTTGAAGCCTAATTCCAAACGGCTCCTTAGACTCAGGATATGTGCCTTTTCCTCTAGCCACCGAAGCCGAATCCAAGCAATCACTAATAAAGTCTACCTTCTCCTCATCCGGTAAAGAGATAACTGCTTTCTCTACTGCCTTATCACCATAAGGAGACTCTGACAAATTACGAATTACGGAATCAAAGTCATTTACGGTAAGCGAACCTTTCCAAGAGTCAACTAGAACTTTGACTAACCTATCCAAATCAGACGATTTATTAACAACTTTCCTACTCTTCTGTCTATGATTAGGCTTGCTCATTTGACAAACTCCTATTAAGGACTAGTTATCTTTAACTTCAACACCGGTCAATCCCACTCCGGCGGTACAGTGGAGATCAAGGGTAGAATGTTAGCGTCGTCTTCCAATTTCCACCAAGCTCCATGCTCCTCATCATATGATGACACTAAGGTTAGTACCCTCTTTTCATAATTAGCACGAGCACTTCCTATATTCATTGGAATCCAACTGCTATCCAAAGAACCGTATTTAGTCCAACACTCTACATCAACATCGTTCTCTTTAGCTATGGTTCTTTCTTCGCTAGTTACTGGCTTAAAAGCAACATTGTTAACCGCATAAGCATCCCATGCAGCTTCCTCAGAATCACACAAACGATCCATTACAATGGTACTACTATCACCAATAGTATAGAGTTCTAAACCATCTGGGAAAACTACTTTGACAGAAGAGTAACTCATTTGGTTAATCCTTTTTAGTAGAGTTAACTTCTAACACCATAAACCTGTTCACACACCGAACGGCACTTACTCAGATCAAGGATATCATCGGTACGAATCTTGGACTCCATGTCCAACCAGTAGAGTCCTTGACAGTCCAACTCTTTAATCACATCAAGAACGTTATCAGGTCCGATACCACCAGCATAACCAACACAAGTTTTGCCACCAGGATGCTTAGGCCAACTTGACGGACTTTGACCTGTACCACCGGACAAGTCGTACAAGTACTCGGATTCCAAAGTAAGATCACCCGTATCTCTATAGTCTGGATCAGAGTAATCGTCTTTACCATAATGGAAACGCTCAATAGGAAACTCTTTGTTCCACTGAATGATGCAAGGCACATCAATAAGTTCAGAGAATAGAGAAACATTGGACAAAGATTCATCCGTCCAATTTCTATAATTGATCTGAACTCTAGTAAACAGCCTTAAAGAAGTCAGTAGAGAAGATAACGTAGAATCAACATCCAAAAAGTCAAAGTCTTCGTTAACTACGTTACGTGCGTACCTACCGCACAGGTGTACAGAGAACTTGAGTTTACTCCAACTATCTAGCCATTTAGGTTTATCAAAAACATCAAAGATACTCAAATCAGGGTAGCGTGGTTCTTTTCCTTGTCTACCCTCACTCGCTAACACACCCCACTCTATTGGATAGAGTTTGGACAATTTAGCAGCTTCTTCAAGATTGGTGTGTTTATCCCAACCGGTAAAAGTGATAAAGTGTGGTTTACGCATGGTTAATTACTCCTACGGTTAACGCGTCATAACCGAAAAGTAGAGATCAGCCGCCTTGATCGGGTCAGTTTCTGCTAAAACTTCCTCAGCAACAGGAATAGATTCAGCGTCCTCAGGCTTTCCCGCGTTTACATCTTCAAACATCTTCATGATCATGTAGTCCCAACAACAATCAGCTACGTCGTCATTGGGAACAAACAACCCTTTACTATGAAGACGAGTGCGTACGGTGTCTTTCCACAACTTAACTTTTCTAGACACTTCAGGGGTACGACCTAGTTGACCGAAATGTTGTGGAACTATTCTATAGGAAAACATGATAAACTCCACTTAAAATCTATATCTGAGGTTCCATTACTAATACAACAACACGATTGTGTCGTCGTACTAGCTTTTTAGCATTAGCTAACGTGGAGTACGTTGGAGACTCATCGTAATTATTGCAAGCATAGACTTTCTTTCCTGTTCTACCTTCTAACACAATATTATAACATTTACCGTCAGTGGGGCGAAGGTAGACCTTAACGGCAGCTTTAAGGTCTACTATAGACTGCCAACTAAGCCTATTACGAGAAAACATGAGGACCCTCCTTCACGTTGAACTACCACTACAACAGTGTAACACCGCCTAAAACATCTGTCAACAAGAAAATAAGTCATTCAGTTTTGGTCGGTTTCTCGGGCTTAGACCTAACTATCCGGTGGATTGTTGAACGATGTACGTTAAAAACGTCGGCTATATCAGATAGAGAGCTTCCTCCTTGTGCGTACAATCTTTTGGCGTGGTTTTCCTGAACTCTAGTTAATCGTCTAGGTCGTCCAATTACAGGATTAGAACTCGAAGTTTTGGTACTAGTCGGTAGCCAAAGCTCTTCAAACAACCTATCAACAAACAGGTCAACCATCTCTAAGTCCTTGTGTTTTAGAACTAGATCAAGCATGTCATGTAGATAAGTAGTCACTACTACCTCCTTATTTGTTACCACCAGCGTCGTACAACTTAACTGCTAGTTCTTGAATCTTCAAACTCCACGCTAACTTGTCAACCCAGTCTTTACGGATAGCATCAAACCCGTACAAGGCTCCAGCTATTTGACCTGTAACCGCAGCAACAGTATCAGCATCGTCACCAAGATTAGCGGCCAATAACACAGCGGAGTTGAAACTATCAGAGTTTGCAACTGACCACATAGCGGCGTTGAAGGTATCTTCACAATAACCAGTGCTTCTAACTAGTTGTCTAGATATATCCTTGTACGGTGAGAAGTCTACACTTTTACCGTTGATGAGTCGGAACAGAATCTGAGCCAGTGAACAAACAGACTCTCGCACAGCATCAGAACCATGAGTAACTACACTCTGCTCCCAAGCCATGGTAAGAGTAGTATCGTAGTCATTGTGCCACCTAATCGGTACAGGCGCTAGTCTCATGATTGAACCGTTGCCTGATTGCCGAAAGTCGTTGACTGCATCTCGGTATGAGACCGGAAGGAAATAGTTCCGTAGAGCCCAGCTAGTAGTTATACCGATATCAAAACATTTACCGTTGTGACTGTACTCTCCTTTAGTGTACCACAAAGAAAACTTCTGAATCAAATCAATCTTGTCTACCGTTCCTTTTTCTAGGATTGAATCGGCTAACGCTAGAGCCATGGAAGTGTCGTCGGTCCACTCACCTGGATTTAGACCGAATGGACCGCCACCAACCATGTCAGTAACTAGTGGATAAGAATCCCTAGGCATAAACTCTACTGTAGTTCCTAGAGCGTCGCCAACAGCTAAACCGATTAAACAACCTATTGCTTTGTTTCTTTTGGTCATTGTACAAGCCTCTTTACTCATGATAGCCTCCTCTAATAGCACAACTCAACAACCAACATTTCTGAGTCTTACTAGGATAGTTCTTCCAAGTTTTAACCCCTTGACAGTCTTGGTTTTGACGTGGTTTAGCTGCTGATCCTGACCAACTAAAACCTAGATTGATAGCGCGTAGAATTTTGGCACGCTTAACGTGAGACCGTCGGCTCATTGATTTTACTCCTGTTTAGCACTCTGACGAAGGTACCCAACCTTTACCAACAATCCAATCAAAAATTCTAACAGAGTTGACACAAAAAGGTTGCTTATAGAATCGTTCAATTACTCTCCCTTTATCCAATAAAGCATCTTTCAAAGTGTCATAATCCGTAGCTTCGTAGTCAACGTTATAGCTAGGGCAAGCGTAGGTCTTAATTACTCGGTACGTTGACGGATGATTCTTCAACAACGAAGAATAGTCAGCAAACTCTTTCTGTTCTTGAGTCGTTAACTTAGACATTTTTGCTCTCCTGGTTAGACAAAAGATCAACTACCAACTCTCTTATATCGTAGTCAGACTTTAGCACTTTAAGAAGAATATTACTAGTCTTTGGCAGCTTTTTCTCTAGAGATTCCTTATCTTTTTTATATTTTGCTGTCAAATCCTCCAACTCCTGCTGAACTTGCAACCAAGTTGCCGCGTGAACACAGGTGCAGGAGTAACCTGTAGTGTCGTAGCACGACTTGTTGCAGGGACCGTAAGGCTCATGATTATGACGTGCTAGACCGGCTTGAATATGTTCTGCCTTAGTGCCACAAAAAAGACAAATACCACATTCATTAGGAGTTGGTTTAAGGTCCGGATGAGATGTGTTCCAGTAGTGCTTTTGCTTAGAAGAGTCCCTTTTATCAAAGAACTTGTCAAAATAAGGACTACGCTCGTACTTAAGATTCACTAGTTTTGCAAACTTAGACATTTTTGCTCTCCTGGTTGATAGCAGTTAAGCTACACAGTTAACACTAGGTATGTGGACTACAGGAGTAATCCCGTGCTTGAGGAAACGCTTGTTAAGCATAGTTTTTAACTTTACAACTGACCTACGAGTAATAAGGTCAAAGTAGAGACTACCATCCGGCCAACAGTAGGACTCTTTGAACTGAATGTTCAGCTTTGTTAAATTGTCGCGAACAAATTTCCGATAGCGTGCTTGCTCTTTCCAAACAGGATTGAAATCATCCATCACATCAACCTCGTGGAACTTAACCTCAGATTCAAACGTAAAATTAACTGTAATGCAGTCCATAGCACAAACTCCTAGTTTACAACGATTCGTCTAGTTCTAACTATCTCATGTTTGTACAACCCGTTAACACAGCATTGAGGGATAATTCTATTTGATCCAGCTGTATTAAAATCAAATATCCTCCATAGCCGCTATCTGCTGCTTTAACCTGTCTACTAGCTCATCATCAAGATAATTTATTTTTCCGTCTAACACCTCCGTAACGTGACTAGCCAAATCGTACCACTCAGTAGTACTAGCTACGTTGCCGTCAACAAGTACAGATTGAACCAAAAACAGCAACGTCGGGCTAACTCTTTTTAAATAACGTTCTTTTGAGCAATTGCTCATAGCTCTGGTTATTATACTATCCGTGACCGTATCATCTGTGACCGTAACGTTGCTTTGAAACTTAGGTGTCAGTCTAGTCATGATCTCGCCTATTTGTCAAGAGATATATCACACAAAACGGCAGCAGCACGAACTAAACAATCAGGAACTCCTCTACTATAACAACCACTACCTTCTCCTGGCATAAAGTCGTTGGTTACCTCGTTTAAAGCGTCGTACATCTCCTTAACGTACTTAGCTAAATGAGAATGCTCCCTATTAAGAACTTCCAAAGCTTGTTCAATCTGTGTCATGTTAAACTCCCAGCGTTAGACATTAGCATGATAGTTCGCTTACAGGTGTAGTTCCAACCGAATTACTAAGCCCTCTGGCTTGGCTTCCTTCCTAGTGGTTATTATTTTAATAGTTATGGCTCATTTTCCTCTTCGAGTTCGTCGTCTAGACCGGCAAACAAGTCGCTAACTAACACGTACCTAAACTTGTCAGGCAAACCGTAACCGCCTCGGTTCTCAAACGTGAGACAGGTCAATAGTTTAAATCCTTGACTCTTTAGCTCTTCCAACTCTTCAACTGTTTCCTCTCCTGAATAAACTATTTGAGTGCCTTCCTCATTATCCCATGTCAGTTCTATCTTTCCAAACTCTATAGAGTTACTATACAGTCTTCTATTAAGAATATAGAGTTCGTCTCCGTCTTTAGGAGGGCGAGTTGATGAGTCGTACACTTTAACAGAAGCTACTTCTAACGTCATGACAAACTTCCTAAGTTATAGAGAATAGTTAGTTTTTAAAAGACTTGAGCTAGTCATTGACTAGCTTAAGCACCAAAACAGAGTGACTGGTTTAATCTATCAGTCTTTCGTTGAGCCAATATTAACTACTTCCGGTTCTATTCCAAACTGAGTTTTAACCCAGTCGTAGCCTTTTCCTGACGCGGCCTCTACCGTCAAAGTAGCATTACTGTTGAACGGCCAAAGCGTACTCTCCAAAGTTGTCTTAATCAAGACTCTGTCGGGGCCAGAGCCGGTCAAGATGGTAACTTTCTCTATGTCTATTTTTACGGTTTTAGCCATTGGATTTCTCTCCTCACGTTAAACCAACTATATCACTATCGGCCAACCATGTCAAGCACAATTTAACCGTTTTTACTGAACGAGGAACACTCTGCTAGGAGTTTATATCCTAGCAGAGTGCTTACTTAGCTTACTTGAAAGGTAAAGATAGGTCGTCCAAACTTATAATAGCGAATAATCGCATGAACGCTTCGCTATCTCCCCAAATCCTAGGACGATACGTAAGTAAGTCAGATTCTGAGTTCATCTTTACGAGTTGGTTAGGATTACTCCTACGATCCAAAAAATAAACATTAAGATTACGCTCCAAAGCCGTTTTTATAGTCCATTGCCAAACAGCTTTCTCACGATCAATTTGCCTAGTGTTAGTAAACAACGTTCTGTACTTTGATAGTAGAACGTCAAAAATTATAGTCTGTGCAAACTTTACTCCTTCAGCTTCGTATTGAACACGACAAGCTGTTACGTATACACCTTCTGGAAGTCCTACCTGTTCAAGAAAGGTATAGTCGATGAAGTAGACAATTCCGGTTTCTCCACAACCTTCTTTATATAAAACTACGTAACTGCTTACACTGTCTTCTAACAGGTAAACAGGTAAACCAAAATGTGTCATGAACGGCTGTAAACCCTCCTGTAATGCTGCTGTCAATTTAGCCTTTATTGATAAACTAGCAGTACGCACTTGTTCAGGGGTTGTTACATCGATTAAATTAAGCACTTAACCCTCCTTACAAAGAAATAACAGGCTGCTAGGAAACCAACTCCTAGCAGCCTGTTATTTTTAGTCTACAACCTAACGTCTATTTCTTCAGAGTTTAGAGCCAATGCCGCCCAAGCGGACTTATACACTCGTTGAAGCGAAGCTCCTTCCACAAAGAGAGATAGAGTCTCCAAGGATAGAGCCAGGCCCGTGCGAGCCATACGCCGCTTGTTACCAGTACTACGTTTCTTTAGTCCAGGTAACACAGTACTATCAAGGTAGTTGTGACCGTATATGATACGTAAATACTCAGACCCACGTACCTTCAACGACGGTGATAGTCCTTGCTCAGTTGGAAACAAGGTAGGTGCCTTGAAAACCAACCCTTCATGACCAGCGCGAGTCAACTGCTCCCACCAAGCTATTACCTTGTCTACGGACTGTTCATCGTTCAAGTCAACTTTCATCCAAGGAGTTTGATGTAGGAAACCTGACGACTCATAAGCTAACTTAGTCAAAAGGACCATCTGATCCACGTGACTTACATCCGCCCAAACTTTACCCTCGGTAGCTAGGATAGCGAATGGAGCAAAGTGCAAGTCCGCAACTGAGTTGTAAGTCTTGCAGTAGTTACTCCAAGCTTGTTCGTACAGTTTCAGGTTTTCTTTAGTGTGTTTCAGACCTTCAAGGCAGCTTAAAACCTTGATCCAATCCACCTCTACTAGATCGGTGCGTTGACCGAACCGAGTCAACGCGTCAGAAGCTTCAGTGGTGAATGAAATTCCAGAAGCACTAACCGCAGCAAAGGTGTTGCGAATAAGCCCACCGGCCTTCATGCTCCAAGGCAACATTTCACCGTCAATAACTATCCAGTCCGTTTCCAACTCTTCCCACAAACCGGAAGTTGTCATTGAGTTGTTCAGTTCTTCAAGGACATAGTTCTCTGTTGCCACGTCATCAAAGAACGGCCGACAAGTTTTGGTTAACACTACACCAATTCTGGAACCGTCACCGAACTTCCTAAGTGCTACGCTTTTGTCTTTGCACAGAATTACTACTGCCCGAGAACCCATGTGCTTAAACTGAGCTACGACATAAGGTACACCTCTAGACTTATAGTAATCCAAGGCTTCCTCTGGACGTTCCAAAAAGTCTTCGCGCGCCGATGAGTCAACTGTCCCTGTAGTCGGTGGAACAAAGATCAACCAATTAGGAGCAACCGCGTTCAAGGCTAGAGTTTCAAACGCAGCGGCAGCTAATCCTAATGTAACGTTGAACGTTGTGTCAAACCTAGTCTTGGCGTGATACTTACTGAGTAGTGTTTGCACTTCAGGAAGGTAGTTGTCTTTAGCTTCTGCCTTGATTACTTCCTCTGAAACCAAAGGACTAACTGGTTCAACGTAAACCTTCAAAGCAGGAACCGATACAAGTTCCTTTTCTGGATAACGTAGTGCCGTTAACTTGCCGCCAAAACAACAACCACTATCTAGGCAGATAGTTTTGCCGACAAACTTTGGAGTAACTGTTACTGAATGACCGTAGACGATAGTCGCTTTGCCAGAATAATTAGCAGCCCAGTCTTGGCGTACAGGTAGGCCAAAATCGTCAGTCTCTCCCGTTGTTTGTCCGTACAAAGTAAACGATAGCAGTACCTTACCTGCCTTACCAATCATAGGTTCTTCTATGCCAGCATGAGCGATGACAAGCTTACCATCGTCCAACCACAAGTGACTAGGTGCAGCATCAAGGAAGTCTACCAAGCAGTCAATGAACTCTGGGTTGACTTCGTTCTCTTGGTTGATTTGCTCCATGGTCAAAAGTTGTTCTGGACTCAAAGTAACCGGACGACCTTGCAAGTGACGTAGAATCTTGTCGTCGTGATTCCCGCGAACCCACAGAGCTTGATAGGGAGGCTCTGAAGCTACCATTCCCATTACAAACTTCAACACCTTAACTGAATCTGGTCCACGATCAACTAAATCGCCCAAAAACAACAAACGTCTCCCATCAGGGTGAACTGCCAAACCGTTGTAGATAAGGTACCCCAACTCCGACAACAAGCTTTCTAGTTCAGACCAACATCCGTGAACATCGCCAATAATGTCAAACGGTCCTGTAATAGCTCGCTTATCTGTACGCAATGGAACACGAGCAATGGATAACTCTGGATTCTGCAACCGATCAGCGGCTAGTTTGTAGACAACAGAGAAACCTTCTTTGTTGAGATTGGAACCTTTGAACGTACCAAATTGGTTCCTAATAACTCTCTCAGGACGAGGGTTGTCTCGTTGTTTGTTGTTGGACTTACAGTAGTCTATGTCTACGTCAAAGTGGATTCCTACAGAAGATGCATGACAACTCTTAATGATTTCCAACAACACCTTTCGCTCATCATTTCTGAGATTGGTTGCATCTATTACGGTCAACAGGCGTCTAGCAAGCCGTCGCTTAAGAACATCGTATAACACAGCAAAGGTATCAGCGTTTGCTGACATCTCCTCTTCAGAGTCAGCCAGCATCTTGCGGAACAAGTCCGACGAAAGGATTTCTGTGTCTTTGAAGAACTTCCGAGCGAAGTGACTCTTCCCAGAGCCGCTAGGACCGACTAGTACCACAGCAGCAAAGTCAGGAATAACTAACTGAGTTGAGTTTCTACTGGAGACTTGATAGTCTCGTCGAGGGCGATTGTCGCGAGTCATTTTTGATAACCCCTCTAGTCAGCTAGTTTAGCAAATTTTCTCAAGTCTTTACCTTGGGTACCCGACAAAGTCACTACTTCGTTAGCAGAGTCGTAGAAGGAACAACTGTGCTTGTAGGTAAAACCTTGAATCTTCCAACCTATGGCATCAGCCAACTCCTTCCACCATTTGAATGACGATTCAACTAGGACACATTCTTTTACCAAATGAGCCATTGACCTACTCCGAAGCAAACTTGTTGAACACGACACCCTGAGTAATTGGACCGTACTGGTTAGAATCTAGTTCTGATTCGGGCAAGTCCTTGTCAACTCCGAAACGAGCATAGGCGTACTCAGGGTACTTGTCAAGAATTGAGTCACACCAATTGTGGAATTCCTCACGAGTCCACTCAAAATGGTGATCACGATGCCGAAACTTGGTTTCCATTCCTTCAAACGTAACGTTACGCTCAAAGTTAGGAGTTGTTAGAATAACTGTCTTAGGACTATTAAATCCAAAGATCAAGTCTTCAGCAAGTTTCAACTGAAAAGGCGCCAAGTGTTCAATTACTTCCAAGAGCACCAAGGCGTCAACACCTGATAGACGCGAGTCAGGGTAGGTCACCGACCCTTGTACCACTTTCACCCGATTACCAGACAACTTGTCAAGGTGAAGAAGTTTCTGTGTTCTTTCCACACGGTAAGCTGACGGCTCAACACCGATAATCGTTTCAAACGGCTTTTTAAGTGCCAGCTTAATCAAGCCCCCACTTCCGCAACCTACGTCCGCAAAAGATTTTGCCTTATACAAGTCCAAAAGTTGAAGAGCTTTCTGAAGACGAAGCTCTTGCATTCCCGGAGTAGAATCAGGATCAACTTCTGTGGATGTGTCTGTCTGCTCTTGAGAATCTACCAACTGACTGGTAGCAAACTCAACAAGACTTTTCTTGTACGACAGGAACCTATTCAAGATCAAACCTTTGTACGGGTGAGAATCCAACCAACCTTCACCACGTCGCAACATAGCTGCAACATCAGTTTCATCCTGAAAGGCGTGCGGGGATTTATCAGCGGCAGGTATCAAGACCGACAAGTGCTTGAGTAGATTTTGTAGAGTTTGTGTAGTAGTAAGCGTAAGCTTGGCTAAACGTGTTTCTCCCAAGTCTACCTCTGAAATGTTTGAAGTAGTCCAAGAAATCGGCGTTACTTCCACAGCGTAACCTAGAGGCTCAAAAAACTTATAAGCTAGAGAGTTTGACCGTAGGGAACAAGGAGTAACTACCACAGTAAATTTTACCAGTTGTTCCACGAGGTCAGGGTGAGATTCGCACTTTCCGGCTAGTGCCGAACTGAAAGACTTGTTTAGAGCAGTGGCAAGATACGACCCAGCTACGAAAGGTTTATCAGACAGATAGATGTTGGAAGCGTCCTTTTCCTTCTGTCGTTTAGTAAAACCTTCCAAGTCCATGTTGACTACTAAATTGATAGTAGCTTTGTCCGACTGTAGTTCTGAGAAGAAAACCAAAGCCGTTCCCCAACCCAAGTCTTTTTCAAAGAGTTTGCCAGGGTGCTTATGCAGTAGGTAACCTAGACGTTCGGCTTGTGGCATATCTGCCGTGATTTGTAGGAACATGATTCAAGTTCTCCGCATTAAACTTTTGATTAAACAATTCGGAACTGCTGCCACTACTTTTTCTAATTTAATAGGTAATCCTGCGGCTTTGGCTATCTCTAGGTCATAGGGATTTCCGTACCCTATGATAATGTCCGCGTGGTCATCCAAAGAATCGCAGGTTACTATAGCTAACCAGTCCGCTGATCTAATGGAATCTGGATAATCCGACGGCAAGTTAAAATTGGTTTGTCCTAATAGGTAGATTTTTGACCCTTTAATTTTAAACTCATCAGTACCGTATAAAGACGCACTATAGTCTTCTGGGGTTAGCCGGTACTGGTCTCCGGGAGGAGACGCTACAAGAGCTTCAAAGAAAAGCTTTTTAAGGACATTTGATCTCATAGGTAATTCTCCTAGAGCTAGTCTACAAGGTCAACTGCCGTGTAGCACAACAGTTCAGTCAAACCTTTAACCTTGCGGGCCATAGCGTTGTAGGCGTCTAAAGTCAAATTATGTTTAGACAAAGTTTCTTGAAGAGCACGCTCATTTATTGTTGTCTCCCGGTTCTTCAATTCCTCTTTAGCATCTTTAGCTGAATCGTCTATCTGTTTGCACTCTAACTTCCAAGCATCAAGTTCTGCGTTTAGAGACTTGTATGCCTCTAGCTTATCGGTAATAACTCTTGACAAAGTAGGCTTAGGTGGGTATACAACTTTTGTGGTCTGTTTGCTAACAGGCTTAACTTCTCTATCCAGTTTTGACCTAGTAGCTTTGAAATCTTCGTCAAACTTCTCCAATTCGTCTATTGAGTTGTTGATGTCTGCACAGAAAGCTTGCGCTTTAGATTCGTCTAAGAATACAGAGTGGATGATGATATCCGACTCTATAACAGAATCAATTTCTATAGCATCGTAGACTACATAAGCTTTAGCCATTTTACTCTCCTTGACTCAAAGTTTAAAGTTTAAAGTTCTCTCTTGATCTATTGTCGTGCGTTTCTAGAGCTTTTTCAAACTCCCAAGGGTGGACTATTACACGCTCAGCTACACGCTTTGCTTCGTCCAAAGCATGGTAAACTCGATATTTAGCCCACACCAACCCAACCCGAATAACAAAAGTTTTGTACAAACCACTAGGGCCGGTGATAAAGATAGACTTTTCTTTTCCGTCTTGACAGAGGACTAGAATGGTTTCACCTTCCTTGCCCCAGGAGTAGGTGTTATAGGGAATCTCTTTCCAAGCAAACTCCTCACTGCTGCTAATTCAGTTAACGTAATTGCTCAGATCGTGACCTTGTTCCAAGTGAGACAATAGTCCAAGACCTGTGCCGCACAAACTACCTAGTTGACTTTTAAGCAAGGAAATCAACTGTGCTTGCTGTTCAATTAGGCTCTCTTGTTCTTCTATGACCTGATCCTTGTCGTAGCATTCGCGATGGAGTTGGTTATAGGCTACTGCGTATCTACGAAGCTTATCTTCAGAAGTCTCGTTTTCAACAGGATGAAGCCGGTGGCGGCAATAAGGCATGTTTGCTGTTCCTTGTTTTGAGGATTGTTGGCGTACACTACACGATTTTTAGTCCCATGTCAACATGATTCTACTCAGTCTTTGACTCGGTTAAGTCTACCAAGCTTAAATAGATAGGGAAAGTAAACTCGTTATCTGAATATAATACTCCTCTCTCGTAAGCAGGGTGTACACTCTTAGGTAACCTCGACATAGCCTGTAAGTCTGACAGCTTTACCAAAGAAGAGTCTTGTACAAAGTAGAAAGCTCCACCTAAAGGAAAAGCTGCAGCCATACCTCGACTCCAAAACCGTAAACTCTGCGTATAACTTAGAGTTCGCAGTCGTATAGTCTTCAGAGTAGGAAGCAGAACATTGCTTAATACAGAAGGTCCAAAACCTGCTGTAGTCGGTAAAGAAGTCCCTATTCTACCCGGCCAAACGTTGTATACTCTATGCCCGTTAATATAACCGTCAGACCAGTAAGACATAACGTATAAAACAGAGTTCCTCTTAAGGAAGACATCGTAGCCATACACAAGATAGAATCCTGCCAAATTATCTCCTAAATGGTAATAGGTAGAATAAATAGGCATACAAGGATTAACTGTTTTCCCGTAGGATTGCAGCCCTTTTGATAATTCTTGTACCAACTCTAAAGCTAAAGTGTCACAAAAACTTGAAGGGTTTTCTGAAGAAAAGAGATTTAAAATCTCTTGAACTCTTAGGCCGTTCATAATGTATTCCTTTTAACAGGCGGATTAAAAACGGGTTTAGAAAGTGGGTAAGAAAAAGCAACCTTACTTATGATTAAAAAATTCAACTGATGTTGCTTAAGGGTTCCCCATATATTATCATAGTTGTTATAGTAGTCTTCAGGAGACTTAATAGGAACTAGACGCAAAGGAGGATTTATTCTCTCCTGATAGTAAACATAATACCCCGTATGTAGTGCTAGAGTCACCAAAGCTTCTGTAAAATTAACACCATCTGGAGTTTTTGTGATGTCTGCAAATATTGTTTCGTACTTGGGGAATAATATTTGCATAAATAAGAAATACCCAAAACCGTTTAAAAGGTTACGCTCCTCGTTAGAACTACCTGTAACCCTGTAAGCGAATGTACAACGATATCCTTGCTTCTTATTTTGAGTAACTAGCTTGCCTCTTACCATGAAAAGAGGATTATTTCCTGAATCACAGGCAGCCCACCAACAATGCTTATCGTCTCCCAATTGATAAACTGGAAAATTTGCGTAGTTAGTGTACGGCTTTTTACCATTCTTAATAGCAACATCTAACTTCTTTTTAACTACGTTTACTGTAGTTTCTAGAGTCTCTACAGATATAGGAGCTAGAACTTGAGAAGCAACTATTTGGTTCAACTCCTTACTCTTCATAAAAGCCAAAACTTCTTTAAGACTATTTATTACACGAGAAGACATAGACATAACTAGACTCCTAACGTTTGAGTTGGTTAATAACCACCAAAGACCGTGGACCAGTTATAGTAGTCAAACTGACCGTGGTCAAAGCAGCACCACACAGCCAAGGCTTCATCGGTAGGAAGTTTGGAGATTTCTGCTAGAATCTTGTGCTCCATGTCCCACGAATGAGGAATGTGCATGTCCGAATAATGGAACGACCAATCATGTCGTTTCAGAAGACTGATTAGCGGTTCATGTTTGGTCACCAACTCTTCCAAATTCATACCAGAAGAAGCTACCGACTTCACTTGCTGTCTAAGACTCTCTCGTTGATCAGCGTACAAGTCCATCTGTGCATCAGAGTTTCTTAAGGAGATAAGGTGAGTTCCACACAAAACTTGTCTTCCAAACTCTGCTTGTTTACGGTACCGTGCATGTTCTAACGGACGACCGTTAAGCGGAATTAGAATCTTGTAACCTCTAGACCCTTCACCTAATGGACCTGAAGCATAAAGGTAGGGCTCACACCAGTCACCTTTAGGTGGGTAATAAAAATCTGGCTTACCTGGAACAAACTTACCGTGGTCCTGGTTGGTTCTAAGGTTGATAGCTCTCAACTCACCGTCAGCCAGTTGAAGTTCAAAGTGGTCAACTACAACTCTGGATCTGTTAGAAATTCCACCTTCAGAACCGTCCAAATCAATCAGCAGAAACTGTTGTCCAGCCACGGCTATAAACTCATGAGTCAAAACTCCATAAAAGCCTTTACCCAAAGACTTGAATGATTCAATGACACCATGTCTAAATGTGCGTCTCTCCTCAGAGAGTTCGTACATGGAGGTTTCTAGTTTACGATACTGCGTAATCAGAGAAATAACCTTGTCACTCTTCTCTGTTGCTTGAAACCTAGGTGTCCTGGTAGACATTTTTAATCTCCGTCTTTCTCGCCTATTTTGATTTTCCCATCTTACCACACCAAAAACGCCGTGTCAAGAACAAAAACAAGCCGTGGAATCACTGAGATTCCACGGCTTGTTTTTCTAGTTAAGACTCTTCCTCGGCTACACCAACGATACGATTGTCATAGTCTATGATATCTTTTAAATCCTCAACAGACAGCAAGTTCTTTTCCATCAACTTGTTGACTAGCTCCCCGACAAACTTTGAGGTGTTGCTTACAGTATCAATTTCGCTACGACCTAAATAAGACTCTAGGTAGTGTTCTACGCGCTCGTCTATAACGCTAACCTCGCCTTTATAGGAGACACACCTAACCTTTATTTTCATGATTCTTTTCCTTCTGTTGGCTTCTTCTGGAACCCTTTGGGACGGACAGCAACTCCCAACTCTTTTAGTCTGTTTGAAACAGTTCTCTCGTCGATAGCTAAGACATCCGCTATATTTTTGATAGATAGACCATTACTGTACGATTCTATAAGAAACTTCTCATCAATGTACCTACTACGACCTCTCAACACAACTCCTGCTGTTTCTAGCCGAGACTTCACAGTACCTGCCGTAACATTATTCTTAGTGGCTAAGGTTTCTAAATTATCCCCAGCAAGGTAATCTTTTACCAAAGACTCTACGTTTAAGTCTTTCCAGTTAACACCTCCTGGACCGCGCCCTCTAGTAGACTTACCAGATTTCACAATGGACAGTCTAACAGCTTCTCGAGTCACCCCAAAATGACTAGACACCTCCTCCAGAGTTAAACCTTTTGAGTAAAGATTATAAGCTAAGACAGGATCAACTACTCTCAAAGGCGAAGGAACTCCTTTTCTAACACCGCCTTGCCTAAAGGCAACTCCTTGCTTCTTTAAATAGTAGCGCACTGTATAAGCTTTAACACTATATCGGACACCTATTTCAGACAATGAAGCTCCAGACTCATATAATGCGATAAATTCACCCAACTCCTCGGCAGGCAATCTTTTTCTAAGGTATACCTCTCGTGCCATGGGATTCACCATCAGGTTATTCTAGTAGCTAGAGTGGACGCTATTTCTTCCGTTAAAAGAACTATAATCTTGTCACACAGTTCAGGTGGGTAGTCCTTACTGTCTTTCAAATTCTTTACAAGCGTAATTGACTTCTCCAAACCTTTGACATATGATTCTACATTAAAAGGTTTGGAAGTAGAGTCGTTAATAGTGTGGAAATCTCCATAAAAACTAGGGGGAAATTCCTTATCTGAGTCTGGAAAAGAGCTTACCTCCTTTCCAGACTTAATCTCTTTACGGACGGCACAGTAGCCTTGTCTGCTAAGTGAGTCAATCACTTTACCCCTCCTTTATGAACTGAGCACACGTTTTGCAATAGCGGAAGCCTTAGACGGATCCAAATCTGCACCAAACTTAACCTTAAGAGCAGGGATTATCTTACCCAGCAACTTAACAGACTTTACTGAATCTCCAACCAACTCTACTACGGCGGACGCGATGTCAGAATCAGAGATATCAGCCGGAAGGTAACCAATGCAAATTTGCATCTGGTTACGGTACTTATTTATATCAACCAGCCTATCAGAGCCTTCCAGAATCTTAATATTCTCCTGGCAGATAGCAACATGTCCTCTAAGGACTTTAACAGCATCTTCGTCTGTAGCAGCACGCTTAGGATGTTTAATATCGTTGATCCCAATCTTTGTTACGTCGTCTTGGATTCCTTGAAGAAAGCTTCTTAGCTCCTTGTCTCCAGACCGCAACGCATTCTGATTATCTTCCTTAATCTTGTTAAACAACTCAGACATGCTTAGTTACTCCTTTGTTACACAGTGGATTTTGAGAGCTTACCAGAGAACGAACCAAATGTCAAGAGGGTGCTGGTAGAAATTTCTACCAGCACCCTCTCTATCTACAACTACTCTAGTCCCGCACGGTTTAACCACTTGTCCTTGAAGGACTCAACCCGAGCCGTACGCTCTTCTGAAGTCTCTTCAGTGGAATAGTTGTTATGGACAAACTCTACAACTTTTTCAGCAAGATCAACCATGTTACCGTCAAGAGACTCGATTTCAAAATCGAACAAATAATCCAAATGTCTCTCTACGGCAGTAAGGCAATCGTCTCGGTAGTTTTTAAGTAGGCACACTTTCCAGTCAGACAGTACCTTAGTCCTATAGGCCATGACTGTCTCTATGCACTTAAGCACAAGCTCACTGTCTACTAAAGGAGCGTCAAATGTAAGCTTTGTATAGATTCCTGATTGGGTTTCAACTTCAACCTCACGAAGGTCAAACTTCAAGTTTTTAAGAAAACCAGAATCAGATACCTCAACTTTATAGCGACCTATACCTTCTTCCATAGAGTAGCGTACATTGTCTGCCGTCCACAATTCCCCAACTATTTTACCGTTACTGCGCTTGTGGATCAACAACTGTGCTTGTGGAGGAGTCACTACCAGAAAGTTCTCACTAACTGTGGCAATATCTCCAGTCTCTACATAGCGTACTACTGCTACTAACTCGTTTATATCGTCAATATAAAGAGTCTTATGAGCAGTCTCCAGCTTAGAGACTTTGGAGATATCAGTAAAAGTACAAGTTTCTCCTTCCACTTTAATAGGAAACTTTAGAGGAGGCGTACGCACAGGTTTGTCTTTGGAATAAGTACCAACTACCAGTTCATTTATTACCTCTATAACATTAAACTTACCAAGTACGCCTAAGTCCTTACGGTCTGTCTTGTAAACCTCACCTTCTACTAGGTAAGATACAGGTACGTCTACCCCGTTGATTTCTTCTATAGCACGTACTACTATAACAAAAGGATAATCTACACCTTTAATAGTGGCAGGCTTAACCAAAGCAAACTCCGGGTAGTCATCGTATTCCAGACGATTACGAGATATGATTGGCAACCGAGGTTGAACTAAAACTGCCGGAGTTGGGAAAGACTTAAGCATATTTGACCTCTACTTTTACGAAGTAACTGTATTAAACAGCTTCAAGCGTAGTTAATGCTGAAACGTCAAACCAACCAGCCTTAACTTCTGGATAACCTTTAACGTGTTTAACGTTAGAGAAGCAGACTTGGTTTTTACCAAGGTTTATTCCTTTCAGGAGTCCTTGAAAGGCAACGCCTGTACAAGTTTCAACAGTACAAGCTTTACCACGAAAGCTGACGAGATAGGAAAGTTCCATTTTGTAAGCTCCAAAAAAGTTAAAGGTCGAATCGACCTGATTAGTACTCGATTTTAAGTCTTCCTCGTACGGACTACAGAAGGTCTAGGAGTTCAGCCAAGCTCTAAGCTCTTGCTTAGAGACGCTCTTACCTTTGAGGAAAGACTCATTTTTAGCATCAACGACGAATTGGACTAAATCATCGGGATGGTTAGTCCAAAACTCTAGCAGCAGATCATAAGCAACTGACCTTATGCAGCTACAAACGTACTGTTTACTATAAGAACAGTCTTTATGCAGGAGTGTAGCTATATCAATGAGGTCAGATATGAAACTAACATTGGTGTCGTGAGAAAAGGTTAGTTCAATGTCTAGTTGCTTGATTAAGATTCTGAAGTGCTTAGGACGATTAGTAGCATTAACACGATAGCTGAAGTCTTCATTCTCGAAGACCATGTTCCAACATTCGGGTCTAGGAGTAGAACGTAGGTCAATCTCTTTAGTCATTACCAGCCCCTTGACAAGTTAACTATTAACTATATTAGCAAACAAAAACGCAAGTGTCAAGAGAAATTTTACCAACTATTTAAATAGGTTCTTCATAGAAACACCTTCATCCAACTTAAGCTGTGTCACAATAGACGTAAAATCTAATGATAACAAGAACTTTTTCAATTTTTTCTTATCAAAATCTGTAGGTACTTTTAGTGCTGATAGTTGATGCTTAATCTTTAGATTAGACCGCATAGCAACTAATTTAAAGGCGTTATCAAAAGAGTCTCGTCCAGATTCAAGTTTAGCCCTCATGGACTTTGTCAAGTTTTCTGCGGCTAAAATATCGTCGTAATCGGCACCGTATTTTGAGATAAGTGAAGCGGCCGTTTTCTTACCTATACCGTGGACACCCTTAACCGCATCTACTGTGTCATTAACGAATGACAAGTATGTCTGTAATTGTGCCGGATATACACCAAAACGTTCGAAGACTTTTTGCTTGTCAAAAAGACGTTTTTTCATTCCATCGTACACGTTAACCCTACCGTCCTCTACAAGAGCTAATAAGTCCTTGTCAGAAGACAGAATTATAATCTCGGCTTTAGTCTTAAAGTGAGACGCGTAGCTGGCGATTAAATCGTCCGCCTCCATACGCTTCTTGGATACTCTCATTACCCCGTATAAATCACAGAACTGCTTAATTAAGAAAAATTGATGGTTAATTTCTGGAGTTTTCTCTTTTCTGTTGGACTTATAGCTAGAATCAATGTCTTTACGCCAAGAAGAGCCATCAGAAGATTCCTCAAGAACCGCCACGTGGGTAGCCTTATGCATGTCTATTGCATTAAGTAAACCTTTTATGAAACCGTAGGTGGCGGAAATAGGGGTACCATCTTTAGTGGTTAGATTCTTGTTAGTGTGGAGCGCACGAAAAGCCAAATTGGCCGAATCTATAAGCAAAAGACGAGCCATAATAAGTACTTTCTTCTAAAAATCAAGTCACAAATAATTCGTTATAGCGGTCCAAAAAGTAACGCTTGGCGGTAGGCGGCATCATGACAGGTATAGATGTAATATGATTATAAGGTTCTACACCCAAACTCCATAAACTAGAATTGTTGGCAGTTATCAACAATTTCTCGGTAGCTAACATTCGGTCGTCAGCAACCTTGACTTCTCTAGGAATAGTAGTTCCTATTAGATCATATTTAATAGCGGCGTTTTTGACTATTTCCGATTCAATAATGTCCAACATCGGACCTAGCAACCTACGTACAGGACGGCCGATGTCTCCAAGGTAGCACTCACCAATGTCGTGTAATAGTGCCCACCTAGCTAGGTTCAAATCGTCAAACTGTTGAGACACTAATACCGAATGCTGTCCTACTGAATAAAATTGTTTCGAATGGCCTATAAACCTACACAAATTGGATAACGAATGAGCTATGATGTCAATGTCGTCAATAGACTCAGGAGTTATGTTGAAGTAGCTAAACGGAGCGCCAGTGTATGTCTGGAACGCGTGACGTTGATTGGGGTCAACCGAGTAGGTTATGTTAATAATATCCCGCATTAAATTAGTCCTTGATTAAATTTTTATCCAACGTCGCATAAAACCTGACCCTTCAGGGTCAAGTACGGTGAAAAATAATCAAAACAACAACTAGAGCCTGGAGTCTAATTAGACTCCAGGCTCTAGTTGTTTATTGCTTCACAAACTCGCTACAGGTCTTACGACCATTTCGTAAATACTTAAAATTGCAAAGCAGGGTATTTAACCAGTTAGCTGGTTTCGTGTAAGTTACGCACTTAGAAGTAGAAGGACACTCAGCATCAGAGCAGTGCTTTTCAAAGCTATCCAACGTAGTCATGAGAAATAACCTTCTTCTAATTGTTATTCGTCAGCATGGTCAGTGTCTTCTGACTCTTCGTCGTTCAAGAAGTCCATGTCCTTATCAAGGAGGTCTTCAACACCAATTACAATCTTACCTGATACCAACTCCGATTTCTCTTCGTTGATTTCGTAGACTACATAAGGATCAATTACAAAAGGAGCGTTTAACTCAGGCGGAATTATATCACCATTACCGTCACGCCACTCCTGAGAGTCAGTAGAAACTACAACTAGATCATAGATCGTATCAGGGACCAGTCTTACAACAGGAACCTTACGGGCAACTACTACCGCTTTTCCTGACTCCAACTCCTTGGAGTAGGTACGATAGAGGTCTTGCAACTTTGCGCTGTTTAAGGTTTTTAGGTCGTCCGACACTAACACTGTGGAAGATTTACCAAAAAGAGGCTTAGACATTACTGTTCCTTTTCTTTAGTTTAGAAGACGTTTGTCGATCTTTTCAAAAGCTGAAGTGGAATCTCTGACATAGCCGTCAACACAAGCTATCAAATTAACCCCATTCTTATCACCGTTAGAGTAGCTACCAACAGCTATAGCCATTGCCATAGGTCCAGGGAACTGTTTACCTTCAACCAATAGAACAATCTCCAAATTAACCCTGGAGTCTTCAGGCACCTCTTTCAAAAATGCCAGCAGTTCTTTTACGTTCAGACCATCTAGATTTACTACTCTTTTTACATTGTTTTCCATGATATGGAACTGTCTCTCTATTGATTATTAGATTTTTAGAGTTAATTAAAAAGGTTGTGTGGAGAATCGGCACCTCCACACAACCTTTAACTGCTAGATAGCAGTAAATACATTGGACCCTTTCTTTTTAGGTTGAACTAAGGGCTTGGGTTTGGATTTTCAGACACCAGGACATCAGGTTTACGTGGCGCAGATCGTGTTTTAGGACCAACGTTTAGTTGTTCTTTTTTGGAGTAGAAACAGTACTTGCGAGTTTGTTTAACCAGTACAAACTCCTTACTCCAAGATACGTGTACCCGGCGTTCGTGAAACATTACAATCTTGCCACCAGAGGCGTTAGTAATGTCTCCACGCAGAACACGCAAGGCGATATCCTTACTCTTCTGATAAGCGTCCAACTCTCTTACTGGCTTCAACCGCTCATGACAATACCAGGAAAATTGGCAACCATGAGAGGAACGCTGGTGAACTACCTGACAGATCGTGGTTCCGTAAGTTCCAGCGTGTAACCTGTTTATAACAACTTGTGCTACTAGCACCTGCTCTTCATAGGAATCTGCTCTAGCTTCATGATAAATGTTTGAGGCTAAGCAATCCACGTCATGCGTAGTAATTCTTTCGTTCATAACTAGAACGGAATGGTTTTCCGAAAGAGGTGTTGCCAGCGCCTCTACAATCGGGGCAGTTAGAGATATTATAAATACAAAAACTACAAGCATCTCACCTCACGGTCTTGACCGTCTACTATCCAACGGCCATCGGATTCTGTTGAAAAGACTGGTTAAAACTTAAGCTGACGTAAGATTCAGCTAAGTTAGGTTCAACGTTTAGGTGTTGCCGCTTTAGCGATTCCTTTCTTTGTGGGAAGAAGACTACTGACAGAGCCAGTAGCATTAAGGATATCTTTAAACCACTTCTTCATTTTTTAATCCTCCCAATCTTTACTTGCTAAACAAAATTAGGATTCGGTTAGGGTGTTATTTGATTAACGCCCTAACCTTTTAGCAAAAGAAGCTTACCTAAGTGTAGTTACGTACGGGCTAGGACCTTCGTCATCACCACCAATTTGCTCCACCAAAGAAGGCTCTGAAGAAACAACTTCAATGCTTTCCTTGATTTCAACAAAAGAACCAGGAGCATCAGTGGTAGGCACATCAACAGTAGGAGTGTCTGTAACAGAAGGTTCTGTGGGAACAGACTGAACCTCAGCAACCCCTGTGGCAGTAACAACTACATCACCATTCACCAACTCTGATACAGGCACTTCACCGTCAGGTGTAATAATTACAGTATCCGGCGCCAAAGTTGCACTTTTCGAAGCAGTATCACAAACTACTTCATAAGTAGGAGTTTCCGTGGAAGGAACGACTGGAGTAGGAACAACTGACGGCGTAGACGGAATAGGCGTAGCAGAAACCGAACAAACAGCGGTAACAACCTTGCTATTGTAGTGCTCATTGTCTTCGTCAGTTTCGAAAAACGCTCGGATAACTTTCAAGTCAGGAATTTTCCAGAACCCGTCACCTCGCTCACTTTCCTCTACCGACTTGAGGCAACCACCTTGGTGGAAAATACAATCACCGTTCACACAAACGTCGTCTAGCAGAGTTACGTTAGTAGTAATTACTGCCGTAGCGCCATCTTGTCCAGAGACAATCGGGAAGTGGTTTCCTGGCTCCAAGCAGTAAATTTGCTTTACTGGGAAATCTGGGAAGTTGTTCTTAAGAACCTTAGAAGCTATGCTTTGCCCAGCCTTCTTACTAGAAGAAGCGCACAAGATAGTTGTTCCACCGTGAGAGTCAATGCAAAACAGGTACTTAGCTGCTTGTGTAGTCATGGATCATACTCCTATTTTCTTGTTGGAAGAGGCTAGGTACAAACTCCAGAGGGTTACTATTTCCAAGTAGTAGACGCTGACTAATATTATCGGTTAGTCAGCGTCTACTTTAGTCTGCGATTAACCTTGGTTCAAGATGTTAGCGAGCTTATCCAACTCCTTACCTACAACTTCTTCAAGAAGCGAAGGGTCATAGTCAGGAACGATGTTCTTGATTTCCCCAAGCTCTACCTTCTCATGAATAGTGGCGTTGTCGTCAACCATCTTGCTGATCTTTTCCACCCGAAGCTTGAAGTTCTTAATGTCCTTGTCTGTAACTACAGACACACGCTGTGGCTGAGAAGGCGTGAGGTCATAACCCTGAACAGTTACATGAACTGGATTATTCACACGATCCGGATGAACTCCTGTAGCCAATGCAGCATTTTGAGCATCTTCACGCTCCTTCATAGCCAAGAAGGCAAGTATCTTAGAGGTGCGATCACGAATAAAGTGCTGATTGCTGACGTTATCTTTGTCTTCTGACGATTCTGGAAGACGCTTAATCAGAGCACTGTCCAGTAGATTGTGGTGCTTCTCAGACAGTGGGATATCAAGAGAAGTATAAACAATCGGCTCCTTATGCCCCTTAAGAAGGAGGAGAATATCTACAGTAGCTGTGTAGATACTTGACAGAATAAAGATATCATTGCTAGTAACAGGGAACCGAATTGTGTAGGATTCAACTACCTTTGCTAGGGAAGTAACTCCTTCAACGTCAGAAGCAGAGATGATCTTTCCCAGCTTGGGCAGAGTGATGTAAGACATAGTTAACCCTTTCGTAGTTAGTTGTTTTAAGGTTGTGTCTTCAAGGAGACACTGGTCTATAGGTGTTGGTTAGACCAGTGTCTCGGTTAAAATTCGTTTGAGAACTGACTCTCAACGACGATTTCAAATTATCCTACACCAACTTGAACCAATTGTCAAGAACAATTTTAGGAGGTGATGCAGATTTTTTGAAAGATGGGAAAGTGCTCACTTGGGAGTTTTTCTAAACCTATTCAAGTTTTGATATAGGTCAAACAATGCGGAGTTACCGCTCTGAGCTTGACTATCAGCTAGTCTTAGCGCGGTCAAAAGCTCCTGCACTGACTCTGCGGCCTCAGTGTATAATTCGCTCTTAGGAGAGCCTGCTTCTTCAGCACGAGCTTTCAAACGAAGCACTACGTTTTCATCCTTTTGCCCTAGAGTCAGGAAACTACCCGTAGTATCAATGCACGGCATGACGAACTCCTTGGCAAAGGTCTAAGATTCAACCGACTACAGTCTTAAGTATGGAGTCAACTGGGATTAGACGACTGTGCTTTTTTGCCTTAGCGTCTTTCGCATCAGACTCACTCAAGGCATCATCAATGCAGGGAGGTTGGTAAGAGGATACCACCTTGTTGCTTGGACGACTGTGCCAAAGTTCGTAATGGTTAGGGTCTGTTATCCTATTTTCCTTAAGCAGGATTACCCTTTTCTTCTCCCAAGCTTCTTGTGTTAGTACCGAAGAGTGCATTAAATTACCTGAAAATTTCTCAAAGCGGCCAGTAACGTAGACTTGTTTAGAGTCTGCCGAGACTACTATGGCGCGACGATAGTTTTTAAGGTAATCACCTCCAAGTATTAGGACAAACACTTCTTGTCCAAAATGGAAGCCTCTTTTCCTAGTTAAAGCTTCTTGATTTAAGAAAGAAGCTATCAACTTAAGTTGATCCACAGGCATACCTGCTACCAACTTGCGAAACTGTGCTGTTTTAGACTTTTTGTCGAATCGTACAGAACGATGATTAGGTTTAAAAAGCGCGCAGGCTTTGTCTTCTTCGATAACGCCTAACGAATTACAAACTTTAGCATTACCTGGAGCAGGGAGTATACAATGGAATCTACAGTCTTTGCAGCGCATGTTTATGGTGATCGCTGAAGAAGTGTCCCGTTTCATCCAAACCTACCTCTATGATTCGCGGTTAGTCAAGGTCGCGCTGCAAACTCCATCTTTACACGGTTAAATTCTGTGTCACAAGCACCTCCTTTTAGTTAAAGGGTTGGCAAAACTCGGACAACAATTAGCAGTTAACACTCAACAACTGAAGAAGCAGTTAACACTCAACAACTGAAGAAGCAGTTAACACTCAACAACTGAAGAAGCAGTTAACACTCAACAACTGAAGAAGCAGTTAACACTCAACAACTGAAGAAGCAGTTTAACACAAGCCAAAGAACAATGCAAGAAAAATCAACAAGAAAAATAAAAATAATTTTAGACGAAAGTAGAGTAAACCGAAAGTTATACAACTTACACTATGTTAAGGTGGAACAAAAGAGTATCTCTAGCGAAGTTTTGTAGGTTAGTGTACCCGGCATCCTTCTTAGCATTATGTAGTTGTTCAATCTCCAACGCAGTAAACGTTAGAATAAGCTTTTGGTTAGAGTCAGCAGACTTGTCTTCTCTCTGAACTTGAATAGCTTTCATTAAGACACGTACATAGGGAGTAGCTCTAACTAAGTCGTCTTCTGTGAAGAACTGCTTCTTAACGTGGGTTTTTTTAGAGGACGTTGTCTTACTCATTAACGCCATAGCTTGTTTGTGACAATGACTATGACATGTACTACATAAAGCTACTGTCGGACCATCAATTCCTTTGATTCCGTTCAAGGTAACTTCACGAGGGATAACGTGGTGAATTTCGGTACTTGAAACATATTGTAGACAGATTGGACACTGTTCAAATTTGTCTGACATTAAAATTCTCGAATCACAAAAACGGCGGACTCTTAAAATTAGATTCCGCCGTTCAAAAGTTGGTTGAAACTTTAATCAATTTAATAGACTACAGGATGCATGACGGTGAACGGTCGCTTGCCAAACTTAGGATGTTCGACAGGAGTGCTAGTCATCATCAAACTCCCACCTAACCTAGGAAAGTCTTTATCAGTAACCGTATTGACAATCTGAATGCATTCCCGACACCAATCAACCTGCCAGAAATCTTCTGGAGCCGAGTATAAGTCTCATAACGTATAGGTAATAGCTCAGCTTTTAGCCGTTTTGAAGAAGGGCAATCTGACCGCCAAAAATCTATTAAAGTCTTACGGTTAAGCTTAACCCAAGAAAAAATGAAATTCATAATTTCTTTTGGGTAGGTAGAAACTCCAGCTACTACCTTTGGAGCAATGGACACACTAACCAAAAACGTATCCTCGTAAGAATCTACAGGCCAAGGACCTTTAGTAATCCTAAGAGTAGGAGTTTTGTTATTGTTAGGACTCCTAACATAAATGGCTATATCGTTAGGAAAGCCTGTCTCCTTCGCGGTGATTAGAGTTAATTGATCTAGTTCTTCCTCTGTAGGAGTTACTGACACCTTGGCAGGATCAATGTTCTTAGCCATGGTTAAAAAGTAATTGATTCTCTGAAAAGCGTTAGACATATCACAAACTCCTTAACTAGAGTTAAACCGGCAGTGACACCTCTAACACGTTAAGTTCTCCAAGAAGGTCACGAGTCTTGGACGGCAGTAACCAGATGAACTTGATACCAGCTATGCCCTTGCAGACGATACGCTTGCTTGCTTCGCCAGGAACGCTAGCCATGACATCTACGTACTTAGTAGTAGGATCAATGCCTTCCAGTTTTGCCAACTCTTTACTCTTAGGGAGTACGAAGGTGTCTTCAGAGTCATCCTCACCCCACAAGTAAGCCAGCAAAAGTTGGTTGCGAATAAACCATATAGGGCGAATGTAGGTTATGTCCAAACCTGCAATCTGAACTCTGGTAGGGTTTAGAGGTTTAACGGTTTTTATAGCAATTGTAGTACGGACACCACACATACCGTAGGTATCAAGGTGCTTGGAAGAGTTTAGCTTACAGAAAAGTTCATCCTTGTCTCTACGAAAGGTAAGTACGCTTTTAGTAATTGTGTCATTGTCCAATGCTTCTTTGAGTTTTTGGTTTCCTCGCTTCACCGAATCCAGATGCTCGTCTTCAGCAGTGCTGTTAAGGTACTCTGAATAAGCATCCCTAAGCTTTTTAAACTTCTTGAACTTAGCCTCATCTGCATGAAACTGATGTACAAAGTCATCGCGACTAATTTTCTGAGAAACGAAGGAGTTTGTACGAACGATGTGTTCTTGTAAAAGGGACAGTACCTCCTTTTTTCTCTTTTCAGAAATTTCATCGTCTTCAATAGAAGAAATCAACCCTTTCAGTGTGTTTACTACCTTGCGAAGCTCTACTAGGATTGATACTGCACCTACCCTAACCTCAGTCGGTTGTAACTTCTCCACAAAAGGTGCTAGAGCCTCAACATGCTTTTCTAGCAGAAGTAAGTTATTTACACCATGTTCCTCTAACGACATCAAAATGTCATTAAGAATTGGGAATAGCCTTTTTATCATCGGTTAATCCTTTAAAGGGGCGGTAGTGGGCTGGTAGTAGGACGATAGTGGGAGGGTAGACTAGCTACCCTCCTTTATCAGAATTAGGTTGACTGGGGATAAACTCTTAAGCAACCTCCCTAATGTCAACCACAGAATAGACTTGTCCAGTCAAAGTGTCAAGAATTTTCTCGTTGACAGTCAACTTGCTGGCAACTATGTCAACTAAGTTGACTTCTGATTCCGTAGCAGGAGTCTCTCTATCAACCACTACACGAATAGGGTGGTTTTCCGTACACATTATGATCTTATTTTTGCTGGATGCGTTGTTGATAGTGAGTCTCAAAAGCTTAGACATGCTCTTACTCCCTTTAAAACTCTACACCTAGAACGCTACTAGCGTCCATTCCGGTACAAGGAAAGGTGATAGACGTTTCGTCTGCTGGAAGCAGCATACCTTCGGACATAATTCCACTAAACTTAGACCGTTTGATCTTGTTCTTTTGAGCACCGTTAAGCAACCCACACCCTTTTTCTTCGTCCCAAACATCCAACCGCCGCATCAACGTCTCAGGTAGAATCGCGCCATGAGGAATGTGAACAACCAAATCTCCAATCTTGTAGCGAGAGGTTCCGTCTTCTAGCTTCATCGAAACCAGTTGAGATTCGTCGTCAAGACAAACAATGTTTAAATGCTCTTTCTCAGGATGTTGGTCAACTGTTTTAACACGCTTAATTAGACAACTAGACATTTTAGGTTACCCTTCCACTTCTATTATATCACCAGGATGAGCTAAAGCCATAGCTAGACCGCAGTCACCGGATTGAATCTGTGCTTTGTTCTCCAGCCATTTACGCTCCTGTATGTTATGGAACTCTCGGGTTTTGGTTGATACCTTGATCCGATCCTCTAAAGGCTTGTAACAAACTATGTAGAACATTTTGTAGTGTCGCGGGAACATGGAAGTAATCAGCCTACGTCTACTCAACTCTACAAGAGAAGCATTGACTACTATCCTATGTCCAGTTAATACGCCTGCTTTGATTACTTCCTCAAGAACTTCAAATACAGATAAGTCTGTGGTTTTATGTCCTAGAGCTTTACGTATGTCCTCTGTACAGATGATAACGTCACCACAAAACAACTCTCTAGTCGCTTTGGTGCGACCACCATCAACTGGACCTAACATTAGGACTCCAGTGTTCTTCTTCGGAATAATCATGGTTTTGACCTTTTCTAAATGTAGCAATTAAAATTAAGATTCCTGATCAAAACCTCCACGTCTATTTTAGGGTAGTTAGCGCAAACTCTTGAGAAAGTCAACTTCTAGTTGGATAGAAGCTATGAGCAAGACGTGTAGACCGATGCAGGAAATTTTGTCCTCAATGTAGCGATACTTAAAACAGTCAAATAGGAACAATGTTACAGACTCATAGGGTGTTCCCTTACAACTGGTTTTTCCAGAGTGGTTTCTAATAGGACAACCTACGCAATAGTCTGAAAAGAACCAACTACACAGTTCGCAAAAAGTGTCGCTGGTAGTGATTTTATCGTAGTCTCCGAGCTTAGCAAACTTTAGGTTTTGCTCCCAGTGCTTGATTGATTTCTCCAGAGCGTCTTTTGTTGTAGCTTCGTCTACTTGCCTAAGTTTAACCATGACAAACTCCTATATTAGAGTTGAGGAAGGGTTAGATTTTACTTAACCCTTCCTTTAAAGATTAAGGGCGCTTTGGATCAATTGTTACGCTAGGCACAGCACCGTCAGCTTCCACTAGCATTCCGTCTTTCTCAATCATAGGCGTCAGGAAGGCTTCTACATCTTCTTCGTGGTAGCGAGGAACAACTTTTCCGTCTTTATTCAGACACATGACGAACGTGCCTCTTGAGGCGGCTGGTGTGTACAGACCGTTAGGTTCTGCTTGAGGCACCGACACAGAATGACCAATAGGAACGGCCATGGGGTTAGTCAACTGAGTTGCCGCACTAATAGGAAACCCAATGCTAGGACACCAACTCATTACTTTTCCTGTGTACTGGTTACGTACATAGGTGTAGGTAGCAACACTGTTGTTCCGTGCCTTATACAATTCGGTCAAAAGATGACGTTCCAAACTCCACTCAAAATAAGGAGGTGGTTGAACTGTTACGTAGCGTTCTTGCTGCTGCTCAACCTGCTTACGCTCTTTTTGGGTTGAGTCGTCACACCCACTACCTTCGTTGTTCCCCAACAACAGCGGTGCCAATAGGACAACTAGCCATTTCTTATTCATTTTTAAACTCCTTAACGGGCAGAGACGGTTGCCAAGAAACGATTGACATCACTCGGAACGTCAACGGGAATAGTGTCAGCTTCCTGACGCATTTGCCGAATGATTCCGTTGGCCTGATTCTTCATCGCGTCAACCAACGGAGCGTTAGCAGGGTTCCTAGACAAACTAGCCATCTGGGTTTGCAGATCAAGGTACTGTGTGTACAGTTCACGAACCGCTGCTTGTTTGGAAGTGACGTAGGAGTTTGTGTTACGTGTTATTTCCATCTGCTTATTGGCAAAGTACGGTTGGACGTACAAAAACGCTGCACTGATTCCGGTGATGAAAACGATAACAGCAACAGTAACTAACCCGGCAGAAACTACAAGTTTCAACGCGTACTGCATTTCCTAGACCTTTCTTGTTCAGGGAGATTACAACTTAAAACCAAAGAACTTTACCAACTTAGCTTCATTGAACGCTATGAGATGGTGGACGTAGATTCCTAGAATCAAAGATGAACCTACAACGCAGCCAACTATGCACCAACCAACATTTCCGGTCAACGCACCAAGTAGTTCGCCTAAACCTAAGCCACAACAATAGAGAAGGATAAATTATCTGAACAACAAAGAATCCAAGTTCGTTTATTACGTCGGACATGTTTGTCTCTCCTTGCCTATAGTGAGTCCGTTCATACTCGTCTTCTTGTTATTGCTCATAGCGTTGATTGATCAACTCAACGTTTCTCAAGATTTCAAGGTTCTTCAAATAGCGGCGTTCGCTACGCCAGGTCAAGAAATGATGAGTGTAGACAATCAATACTAAAAACATCCCAAAACCCGTCCCGATGTATGCGTAAGTGGTATCATAGTTACTATTAGTGTAAAACAACCCACCCATTCCGTAAGCAGTACAATAACCAGCTACTACGTAGATGACGAACAGGGCTATAATTTTCAGCGTCTTTAGAAGAGACATGTTCAACTCCTCCCAAACTCAGTGCGAAGCTTCATCAGTAGTTTACCGTAGCGATTCTTCTTAGTGTCGGTTGTTCCCCAATAACTAGGGTGATCAATTTCTATAAGAGGCTCATCTTTGGTTTTGAGAAGAAACTCCAAGATTAGTGGATTGTGCTTCAACTTCAACTTTGTTGTTGCTAACATTATTTTATAAGCTATTATGCTCCAATCTGCTACCTCCTCAATCGGTGACTTCAACTCCTTACGGTGTTTGGAGTTTAAGAAACTGAACCCGCTAATAGACCCATAAAAAGCAGCTTGCTTGGAATCTTGAGCGTCTAGAAGTAATTCTCTGTAGAAGGAGTTTTCTGACTTGAACCACAAGAACCTTTGAATAGGAAAGACTAACCTAGCTTCAAACGGTATAGGACAACTATAAAATATAGACAGACACTTAGTCTTAGGTAGGTTTTGAGAGAATTCCATTTTTAGTCACCATCAGGTTTACCGCTCAGTGTCAAAAAATAAGCTACTCCGCAAAGCCCACTGATGACGGCAGAGGCTATTCCTATTAAAATCAAAACTGTGATCATGAAGCCTCCGGGCTCTAACTTGGATTACAATAGTATCACAAAAACAACTATGTGTCAAGTGACAAAAACTCGGAGTGGAAAATTTTCCACTCCGAGTTTTTGTCTAGTAAGGAAAACCTGAGTCCTTATCTAATACAACTCCTGACGTATTACCCGCTAAGGCTTTGTCTAAAGCTGATAAAGCAGACTCTTCAAACGACAAGTCGTCTTTATACGCTCTTAAGTTCTTTATTAGCGTAACAATAGAACCTCGATTATATCGTGTGTAGGTCAAATCTCCGTAGATTAGCTTACGAAACTGAACTACCAAAGAGCTTTCTAACTGAACGATCAGAAACGAAAATTCTGGACGGGTAGTTTTAATCATAGCTACCAAGTTAGTAGCCATTCGGACATCCTATCGGCTTCTACTAAGGTATTCAACATCGCTGATTAGCTTAACTGTATGAGGGAAGGGGTTCCAACTCTCATAGAAATGAAGTCTTAACCATTCCTTAGCCTTATTAGTTATGAAAAAAGACGACTTGAGAGCACCGTCAACCTTTTTAAGAGCCAGCAATCCAGAGTTGATGCAAAACGCTCTGGTTTGAGGTGAGCTAAACGAAACGTCTTTTACAGAACCGCCATTCTCGGAAACAAACTTTATGAGTTGGACCACCTCGTTGCTATAGTTCTCTTTCTCTATCTTGATAGTGCCTAGTAGTTTCATTTGGTGTCTCCTTTAATCATTGAAAAAGTATTCATCCCAAAACTTCTGTTTTCGCTCACGACGACCGTTCTCTACCAGAAGATGTGCTTTGGGAGCTTCTTTTATTTGAACTACGTCTTTTAAAGCAGAGCGAAGGTTAAGCGCTGAAGCTTTAATCTTGTTCGCTAGAGAGTCCAAACCAACATCTCTCAAAGAGTTGGCTAGAGTGGTAAGATAGTCAATTTCGTTCTTGATGTTGACTATTGCTGTATCTGTATCGTTTATGATCATGATTCCTCCTATTTAGATAACGGTGTGACCGTTCTCACCAACGAAACGGATACCGTTGTCAGGATGCCGCTTGTCTGCTAGATAGTCCAACACAGGTTTCTCTGCTGATTTTACTCGCTTCTCCCAATTTTTAGTTAGCTTAGAGTCTTTAGGCCAGTAGTAGAAAACAACATAAACTATGTTGTCGATATAGGCAGCACGACCACGTAGGTAACCTTTGTAGTAGGAGTCTGCCAGCACCGATCTATCACCATTAGGTGGGTTCTCGTTGTGTGCGGATTTAGCGTCAACTACAGAGTTTGTCGGTGACACCCAGAACACAGCTAGAGGATTCTGGTGGATTACCTCTCTCAACCTCTCGGCCGGATTCTTGGATGCCAGAATCTCTTGAAACTTTAGTCCTCTGAATTTTTCAGAGTAGGTAGTTATTTCGTCAGACATACCTCAAGCACCTTACTGAAATGTTTATTGCGAAACTTGGCGTCTGGGAACTCTTTGCAATAAGCAACTAGTACGTCACTCATGGAGTAGCAGAGGAGAAACTTGTCATAAACCCAAGCGTCGTGGAGGCTACTATCAAAAAAGTAACCTCGCTCCAGTAACGACACTTTAAAAGTTGTGATGAAGGTGCTGTAGTGTTCAACTACTACAGGTTGAGCCATGACTAGCTCCTTATTGAAAGGGTTGACGATAAACTAGGTTCTAGAGAGTTTGTCCCTAGAACCTAGTTTGTTAGTAAGCTACTCGTTGTTTTTCCAGACAGCATAGTTCTTGAGACGAGCGGCGTTGAGACCGTTGGTGACGTTGAGCTTGCCGGAGTTGGCAGTTACCTTAGCCAGGAAGGTTTCGGCATCCTTCTGAGAGGCAAACTCTAGGAAGCAGCCTTCCTCATCGTTTTCAAGATTAACCTTGGCAAGTTTTTCAATCTTAGTGCTAAGACCCTTGTTGCTCACAGGGAGTTTGGTGCCTAGGAAAATACCCTCTTGCTTGGTATGCTTGATGAACCAAGTAGCAGGCTTCTGTTCCTCTTCGTCTTCCTCATCCTCATCGTCGTTAGTGTCAATCTCAGACTCTTCGTCCTCATCGTCTTCAAGTGTGTCAGCAATAGGTTCAGGAGTTTTAGTAGGCTGAGAAGCTTTGGTAGCGTCAGTGCTAATCTTGCTACGTAGAGCCGCCAATTCCAACTCCAACTTGCGGAGTTTGTCCAAAGCCTCTTCTTTAGCAACCTTCTCTATGTTGACCTGCTCTATCTGAAGCTTTAGACGCTCTTCAGCTTTATTGAAGTCAACAACCATACTGGTAGCCGCAGCTCTATAGGCTTCTATAGAAGCACGTGGCTCTACACCGAAGAAATAACGCATCACTTCACGGTGACCAGTGTCTGCAAAAGTGTGAGTCTCCAAGGAGACTTTGGCACCCTGGAACAACCCGACCAACAATCTATGAAGGGAGACGTTTTCTGCAGCTACAACAGTCATTTCTGCTCTAGAGAAAAACTGATTAGCCTTCATCTTGTCTAATGCCGTCTCCAACTTTGATGTAAGGTAGGTTATAAAGTCACCCATAGAGTCAAAATCCTCAACGTCCTTTGTTTGTTTGGAAGCTACCGACTCAGAGACAGGCTTAGCCTTCGGCTGAACCTTCTCGTCAGTTGCGAGTCGAGCGGCAGGAAGAGGCTCGTCTTCTTCAAAATAACGTGACGGAGATTCTGTGGTTTTGGCATTCTTGCGATTCACGTTAGCGGTACGACGGAACGTTTTGCTCATGATAAGCTCCTTGGTTCGGTTCGGTTGGTATGTGATTGCTCATCCACTGTCGGAAACCACAATAGCACGGGAATCTGCTGGTGTCAAGGGGAAAATTTTCGTTGGAAATCAGTGGGTTAGCTGTCAGCGTACAGGTCAAGAACTTTCAAGGCAGCGTTGACACCGAGTGTACGGCCTGGACACCTAGCAGTTTTGTAGAACTCCTCATGCAGCAACCCGCTAATGCAAACTCCATGGGCCAGCTTGCTCTCAGGGTACCAATTGTCACCGCTCTTTTGGTGAAAGTTTTTGTCAGACGGGTGTGGATTCGGAGCAACAAGGAACATTGGCAATTCTGTAGAAACACCGTCCAAGGTAGATAAGATAGAAAAAGCTAAACCTTCGAGTCTGGCACGAATGGGAGTAATAGACGTATTTAAGTCACGTTCTGGCAACGCTTCCCAATGCGAGATCAAGCTATGGATGTGAGTTAGAAGCTTGGTACGGATTTCTTCTTCGGTGTATTCATGAGCAGTTGTCATTAGAGCAAGCTCCTTGTGTATAGTTACGAGTCAGAAAACCAGGATTGAATGGTACTGTACACCACCCAACCCTGGTTGTCAAGGAGATTTTTAGGTCACCATGTTAAACTTGGCTATTTTTATAGCGTCTATAGCCTTAACAATCCTAACAGCAGGTTGCTTCTGATCCCTTTTTATTACCTTAAGATCAGAATTTATTCCGTCGATTTCAGACTGAATCTGATCATTAGACAACCGAGATAGCCTACGAACTTGTAAAGCTAAAATGGTCTTAGCATCATCTACTGAAATGTCTAACCTTTTAGCTAGAACTTTGTCTAAGTCAGAAACCTTAGACTTCAAGACTTCAAATATAATAGTCAGCTTTGAACAGGCGTAAGTTAGCAACTCTAGATATTTTATACGCTCCTCCATCTTAGAGCGTACGTGTGCTAGCATTTTAGACTCTAACTCTATACGCCAGACACACCAGTCATTTATCAGACTTGGAACTGTCATCTCCTTAAACTCAGCGTAAACTTGCTCCAACTCTGTACCTATATTAGATACTTTCCGTATTGTAACGTTAGTTTGACACTGAACAGTAGAATAGAAGCATCCTGATAAGGTCTTTTTTGCTAACAAACTCTTAAAAGTTTCTTCTACTTTACTCATAGGCACAGTTGACTTAAGCTCTATCCTAATATCTATGCCTTCTTTCTCCGAAGAGCACGGACGACAGTTAGCTACTACTTCTTCCAACGATACTTTCTCTACCAAACGTTCTTCTGAGAAAGAAGGTGGAAGTCCTACTATCCTGACAGTACGAGAGTTTGGTACTACAACGTAGTCACAACAAAAAGACAAGTTTGCCTTACCCGTCTTATAGTAAGTTAGCAAAGCTTGCTTATCACTTTTAAAAATAGGTTTATAGGGGAAATTAAACTCTAGATTTTGTAAACAGTCTTTTACTGTGACCGTCTCACCAGCTAAAGCTTTCTTAACTAGAGTTATAACCCCAGGTAACTTAAATGGTGGTATACCGGTCTTAACTCCTACAGCAATACCAAAAGTTCCGTTTAACAAGAGGGTAGGTAATAGAGAGGGAAGGACTAACGGCTCCTTCTCTGTACCGTCAAAGTTAAACAACATGTCAGTTACAGCTAGGTAATCAGAGCTAAACAGCACTTGATCACTGTAAGTTGACAATTTGCACTCTACGTACCTGTAAGCACTGCTAGGAGCATTATACCACCCAAAGTTTCCTTGCCCCTCAATTAACCCTACAGAAACATTCTGAGTTTCTGAAGTATTAGTAATGTTTACCAAGGCCGAGAAGCATGCTTGGTCGCCATGGGGATGATACTGCGAGATACAGGAGCCTACTATCCTAGCAGCTTTCTTAAAAGCGCCTTTATTATGGATACCTTGAGTGTGTGCTGACCACAAAACCCTACGCTGAACAGGCTTTAACCCATCACGATAGTCAGGTAAAGCTCTACCTTCAATCGTCATACTTCCGTACTTTTTGTACCGATCAAACAAAAACTCGTGGGCGGACTGTAGACGAACGTTGTTAAGTTTAAAAGGTGTAGACTTATTCTTCTTCATTAGAGCCATCGCCGTCCACCCCTATCCCAAGAAGATTACGTTTAACTTCAGAAGATTCTTTTCCCCTACTCATCAAAGCAGTAAAATCTTTGTTCTGTTCAGGAGTAAGGGGTTCAAGTTTGATAAGCTTAGAATCTGGACTAAAGCACATGTCCCTGAGAACAGTGGCAGGACATTCGCCTAAACCTTTAAGACGCGTTACTGTATCCAGCTTTCTACCCGCCTTCTGTTTGAGCTCTGACAAAGAGCTAGCGTAGTACTTAGTCTTGCCAGCTTCACCAATGAACAATGAACCATCCACAACAAAAACCTTACCCATCGCTACAAGCTGAGGGAGAAGCTTTTGGAAAATACTAAACAGTAGGACGTTGATGTGACAGTTAGAACTCCCAACTCCATTACCAAAACCGTCATCTACCATGAAGTTTCCGGTTTTTTCAACAGTCAGACAGTACATCTGAGTAGGTTTACAGTCTACTAGCTTAACCGAGACTACCTTGTGGTTTAATACGTAACCGTCTTCTTTAGTCAACTTTCCTCTAAACTTCGATTCTGCAATAAGCTGAAGACAGTCATTCCTCAAAGGCATCCCATCAGCCGTAGAGTTTCTAAAGTAGACAGAATTTAAACTATTGCCCGACTTTAAGTCCTTAGCCTCTACGTAAGGATTACCTTTGTACCATGTTACTTTCGAATCAAAGAAGTCTTCTGCACTGTTGATCAGGAACTTATGATCAACAGTGCATTCAAACACATGACCATTATCTAACTCAACGTAGGCTTTCTTTGTTACTACTGTAGTAGGTCTAGGATTAGTAGCCAGAGCAGGAATTAAACCTCCTTTGCTATTGCGAGAGTACACCCAAAAAGGTGTAGGATTTTTACCCCAAACTTTGACCAATTTCTCAAAGGTTGGATTCTTACCGTCTAAGGTCAAAACACGAGTTTTAGACCCCCAACAACCATCAAGGTCTTCGTCAGCTAGAAGGACGATCTTACCTACTCTAAGGGCTGATAACGGGTCTTTTTTGGAAGGATCATAACCTATACTTTTTAAAATATTCATAACCTCGGATTTTACTGCAAACGTCTTAGTGCCTTTGGTGTCAGTATAAACATTAAGCGGTTTTCCTCTCAAGGGAAGAAGCTCGTGAACCTCAGGATTTCTAGCCTTTTGAGCGGAGTTATGCACGACAACACCATTACTCAACGCGAAGTTGTGGTGCTTCATAGAAGTTAAATCGTAAACAGGTGTAGGTTCTTGTAACGTTCTACGAGTCACAGATTTTATTTTCACTTTTTTAGTCCTTTCCTAATTTTAGTAGAAGGTGATTGTGCTAATCGCCAAATATTTTAAAGGACTTTTTAAAATGTCTGACCCATTTTTTACTAAGCTCCGCGAGTTTGCCAAGCTTAAAGCTACCAAATCCTGGTATAAAGCGTTCTGTAGTCTTTGGGATGAAGGAGGAGCACGACCTGCGTTTACTTACCTTAAGTCACTCAATGTTTATGACAAATTACTATCTATGTCTGAAGCGTTTGCCAAAAAAGAAACTGGAAGGAAACTTAATCTTAACAGGCACGAAATGTTTGCATTTCGTCATCCTACTTTGAATAATGAGTGTCAGATATGTGGGGAGCCTGTTAAATTCAAAAGTGATACTCAGACTTGGGCTGAAAACTGTTCTAGAGAATGTATGAACTCTAGTCAGTCGGTAGCAAATAAACGTAAATCAACCTGCTTAAATAAGTACGGTGTTGATAATCCATCTAAAGTTGAAGAGTTTAAAGATAAACGGACTGAAACTATTCAAGAAAAGTTTGGGGTCGATAATGCCTTCCAATCAAAAGATTTGATGGAGAAGGCTAAAGAAACAATAATAAGAAAGTACGGTGTTGATAACATAGGGAAATCTAAAGAAGCTCAACAAAAAGCTAAAAGTACCAGCTTGAATCGATACGGTGCTGAACATTGGACTCAAGCACCTGGAATGAGACATAAAATATACGCATTTACTCCAGAAATGCTAGCAAAAAGCCGCCGTACCGTGTTAACAAGGTACGGAGAAGAAAGTCCCTTTCAAGTTCCTGAAATTCAAGCAAAATGTCGAGCTACTTATATAGAACGTTATGCAAATAACCCAGATGCTATGGAGCTTTTCGGGTTTAAATCCTGTACAGACATCTTCGGTAAAGAACATGTTGTACAAGGCTATGAACCACAAGCTATTGAACACATTGGTACATTTAAAAACTTAATTCGTATAGTTACTTTAACTAAAAAGATACCTACTATCAAATACAAGCTGAGTGATAAACCTCACACCTACTACCCAGACCTAATGTACTTTACTACACGTAATACGTACTTAATAGAGGTAAAGTCGGACTGGACTTTATCTGTAAAACCTAACAAACGGGCAGCCAAATTCGCAGCGGCTACTGATTACTGTAAGAAAAAAGGTTGGAAATTCTTACTGTACGTCTTTGATAAGGACATGGTCCTACACAAGATCAAGTTCCCTACTAAGTTAGAAGATTTCCAACACCTAGCTAAGTAAGTTTCTCACATCATCCTCTAAGGTCAAAGATTCAGCCTGCTTGTACTTTCCAGACTCTAGCAAGAATAGATGCTCTGGAGTACAGGTAAACACTGAACCGTCCTCAAACTCCACGTCCACTACTTCTGTAACGTACTTGGTTATATGAGGGTGGAAAAATTCAAACTCTTTGGCCTTAGAGTTCTTATTATCCCAACACTTACCTACATGATCTATACCTTTGGCGTAGTCGGAAACAAGCTGTTCAAAGGTACGGTGGGTACCGTCGTTCAGTAGGACTTCTGTCCCACCGAGGAAACATCCAAGTGCCGACTCCCCCTCGATCAGATAGAGAATGCGGTCTTCGATGACGTTTGTGTTACATTGGACAAGTTTTGAAGGAAGCTTGGCAGCACCTTTGCCAGAGGTTTTTAGTAAAGAAGATACCTGTTTACTAGCCTGGAACTGTTTATACAGATTCCCGACCTCAACTGCCCGATTGAGAATTTTAGTAACTAGGGATTTATTCCCACGGAAGTAAGTGCCTAGTTTGTCAATCAACTCCTTGTTCACAGCCGCGTAAGCACTCTCTGAACCAAGCTTACTCTTGGTCTGACCGTCACTGAACTCTGGTGACTTAATGTGAACGTTAATAACGGCAATCAACCCAGTACGCAAGTCAGCAGGTTTATAATCCCGCTTACCCTTCATCGGCAACAAGGCTTTGGTGATAGCGTCGTACATACCGTTAACGTGAGTACCACCGTTAATGGTCTTAGTCCCGTTGACGTAAGATGTGATCAACTCCTCCGAGTGAGTAGACCATTGTAAAGCGGCAGTAAAGTCTTCACAGGAGTAAACGAGAGGCTTACCGACAGCTTCTGCCTTATGCTCGTCTAGCAAAGCAGTCAAATAGTCCTTCAACCCATTCTTATGCTGGAATACTGTAGTCTTTCCCGAGATGTTAGCAACAAACTTAGCAGTTGGTACCAAGTAGGCGTTAATATGCAAGTAGTCCAGGATTTCTGCTGTGTTTATCCGTACGTTAGCGTTAAAACAAGAGAAGTCAGGAGTAAACCTAATAATCGTACCTTTGTTAGGTGCCTTATTTTCACGCTTAGGAGGAGTCTTAGTTACCAACCCTTCCTTCAGCTTACCGTCCTGAAATCTCAGGTAGTTCCACTTATTATTTCTGAAAGTCCAGACCTCAAACTTTGTGGACAAGAAGTTGACAACGGAGGCACCAACTCCATGTATACCGGCCGTGTTTTTGTACGCCGTTCCTGATTTGGTTTTCCCACCCGCGTGCAAAGTTGAAAAAACGTCAATAATTACCGAACGCTTAGTCTTTGGATGAACGTCTACAGGAATACCACGCCCTTCGTCGTAGACAGTAATTTCGTTGTTATCAATAGTAACTTCAACTAGCTTACCGTGCCCTGCTAGAATCTCGTCAATAGAGTTGGCGACGATCTCCCGAACCATTCTAGTTAATGCAGCCGAGTCGCGACCACCAATGTAAAAACCTAAATGCGTCCTAACCGCTTCTAGGTTATCCAGAACGGCAATGTCGCTGGCGTCATAAGTCATCTCCTTATCCGATGACTTAACAACTTTAGAAGTCGCTTTACCAACTTTACTGTCCTTGCTAGCCTTAACAGCTTTACTGGGTTTTACCGATTCGCCCGTATCCTCAGTGCTCACTTTGAATAAATCTTTACTCGTACTTGAAGGAGCCAACTCTTTAGTCTTAGGCCCAACATTCTTAGAAGGTGCCTTCTTGACAATGGTGACCATGAGAACTCTTCCCTTTTGAAGAAACTTTTTGGAAAACTGATTTTAAGATGGTAGCACAAGAAAATTAGATTGTCAACTCCTAAAGACGATTAACTAAAACTTTTTTTCTTAACAGAAAAAACCTAGTTGCTAACCTAATAGCAACTAGGTTTTTTGAAGTCAGTCGTCATCCGACACATAAGCCGAGTTGTTTTTGAACCTACCGCCGTCAAAAGTGCGGTCATCAATGACACAATTGTACTGTACGACAGGCTTACTAAAAGCAGACTTTAGCCTATCAAAAAACTTTGATAAACACTCTACAGTCGGCTCATCTAAAACCAACGGTAAGCCACTCCAGTTGAGAACAATCTCTCCGTTATCTATAGTACCTGTATGTACATCATAGCTGTCGCTTACAAGTTCACCCTCGTCATCAACTAGCCACTCTACTACACGCAACTCTTTACTCAAGTCTTCTGGTACAAACTCCAAGTCTTCAATGAATTGAGCCTTTTTAAAGGCTGAAAGACATTTACTATAAAGCTCTTCTAAACTTTCTAGTGTTGGAAGGTCAATAGAAACGTAAGCAGGCGTAGTTGCTAAACTGGCATTTCCAATGCAAGTAAGGTCGTTAACGTTATAGTAAGCGTTGTGTATACCGCACTTACCGTTGGTGTAGTTAACTACACGATAGTTCCAGCTCATGATGAGTCCCTCCTTATCTATTATCAGTCTTCCAACCATTCATCAACAAGAAAGTTGTCGGGTTTAACTGATTTTGAATCTTTATTGATGACTACAGCAGGCTTATCAAAAGCCGTGACCAGCCTGCTGAACAACTTAGCCAATGAACCTTCTATAGAATTATCAAAGACGAGCATAACTGGGGCAGCAGACAATTCAACTTTACCACTAATATTAGGGGTACTTTCCCTAATATGGTACTCGTACACGTCGTACCCTTCACCGTCGTACCATTCTAAACCTATCAGAAAATAGATGGAGTCAACAGTGTGTTTTGCATAGTTTATCTCTGTATTAAACTTAATTATAGGCTTTTCATAGGCGGCTAGACACTCAAAGAATAACTTCTTTAAACCTGCGTAATTAGGAGCTTCTAAGCAGACTCTAACAGGGGTGTTTCCTACCCAATTATCGTACTCCTTATGTATCCCGTAATCACCGTTAGGATATTGCACCAAACGCAATATTCTAGGCTTAATCAAGGTCATGATTAACCTCCAGGTGTTCGTCTGCCTTTCGACTCTTTACCTTCCCAGACCCTTTATGCCAGAGGGTAAACCTCTTCAGTGTAGGCTTTGAGAGTCGGAGTTGTTCATTTCTTAGTAGTTACGGTTTTTCCAGGTTTTGACTTGTGACTACGAGGAATCAAGTGAACAACGTTACCTTCTTCACGAATTACAGATAGATGATTCCGACGTGGCTTACTAACCTCTACAGATTCTACTATAGACTCGTGAACCGCTGTAGGCATTTCAATAAACTCAATTCTCGGCTCTTCAACACTAATTAACAGTTCAAGAGCTTCTATACGCATAGAAGCTCTATCTTTTTCCTTAGTTAGCTTGTTAATCTTCAAAGAAAGTTTCTTATTTTCAGCTTTAATCTCAGATACGGCTGTTGTCTGCAACTTTACTAGTTGTAGAATAGCCGAGGTCAAACTCTTCAACTCTGAATTAGTAGTCATTGCAGCCTCCTCAAAAACATCTGAATAATCCACGGTTCAAACCCTCCTTTAGTTACACTTGGAGTCGGCCTTGCTCAACCTTAAACAACATGATAGCAGATCAAAACCAAAATGTCAAGGGAAATTTAACCAACTCTAACACTCGGTTAAAATTAAGATTGGCCCAAAAACGAAAACAAGGGGGAGTTGTCTTAATTGACAACTCCCCCTTGTTACCTTCTCTTAGAAGGTACCTACAACCTCATCAAAAGTTGAGGCGTCAATTTGTCTAACTTGCTTGTTGTCGGGAGTGCTCGTGTTTCTCAGCAACCAACTCTTGATTAGTTCATGATCCACAACTTGACCAGTCGCGTTCCAGAACGCTACGTATTTACCGTTTAGTTTGATCAAACGTAGACTGAAACAGACAGGACTATTGTTTAGGTGACCGGCCGTGGGTAAATAGCCGTCACCTCCACTCCAATCTACCTTGATATAGCTAGGATAGGCAAACTCTCCAGCACCCTTACTGTACAGGCGCCAAAGACACTGTTGCTCAAAGTCAGTAGCTTCTACCAAAAAGTACAGATTCTTCAACCTAGTGTCGGCTATAACATTGGAATCGGGAGACATAATGGTCATGACAAACTCCTATCTTGGAATAGGAGAGGGTTTTAGGTTAAATAAACCCTCTCCTTTCGTTAACCTTTTACTTTTTAACCTTATCGCCGTTCTTGACGGACCACTCAACCTTATCAACCGTGGTAAAGTTACTAGATGTAGTCGCTAGGAGTATAGAAGAATAAACCACATCGACCATACTCCCTTTAGGCCACTGGTGTCGTGAACCTAGGATGCACTACAAGGCACCCCTTACCTCACGGAGTGAGGATACTGTTGACTCTGCTTTAGCAGGTCAAACGTTAGTAAGGTAGTCCTTGTTGATCTTGTCCCTAATAGTCTTGATACCTCCTTTAGGAACCTGAATCCCAAAAGAAGCTGACAAAACCTTACGGACCCAACTCAGATCGACTTCCTTAACTTTCCTTAGGATATTTATAGCACCGTTAACGTCAGCGTGGACCCTAGTCCCGTCCTTGGTGACGTAAATTCCACCCTTACGTTTGCCAGTAAACTTAGGACCTTTGTTTTTACCCAGGTACTTCTCAGGAAGGAAGTCCATGTCCCAAGCTGAAGCCTTACTCGTGTACGATTCCTCTTGAAAAATCACAGTGATTCCAGCTTCCATAGCCTTATAGGCCACAAGCTGTAGGAACCTAGCGATTGGAATCTGAGTAAAGTTCTTCATGTGTTTCTTAAGTTGCTTCCAGTTGACGTTCTTACCTATTACTAGGTGAGTCACACCGTCAACTAGAAGGATGTCTACAATCTCCCTGGAGACATCGTGGAGGTAGTGGTCGATTCGGTTGTCTCTTTTCAACCAGATCAACTGAATCTTCTTGGAAGAGTTCTTGGGGACTGGTGAGGAGGGGACTAGGATACGGTTAGGATCGTAGGGTGGAATCTCTGGCAGTAGGCACTGAAGTTTGGCGTAGGCTTCTTGAGTCTTAAGACCTTGAAGGTAGTAGGTCATTGGGTGCTTATCAGGGTCTTTTATAGCCTTTAGGAGTTCGTGCTCCTTCTTGTAGGCTTTCAGAGTCAGGCGGAACAGTTTCTCTTCAGCTTTCTGTTCCTTGGACTTACACCGTTGAAACTCCTTCTTAGCCTTAGCTATCTCGGTGTTACACCAGGAGT